>ENA-ORRW01001070-ORRW01001070.1-human-gut-metagenome-genome-assembly--contig:-NODE-1070-length-28402-cov-4.762903_pt1 | contig 28402 bp, 24 predicted proteins | sample MGYA00242183_ERZ509150 | MGnify/ENA primary metagenome ERZ509150 (study PRJEB26280, sample SAMEA2338639) | human gut metagenome | biome: human gut; feature: human-associated habitat; material: faeces... | reverse complement strand
AATAATTGTATTTATATTTGAAATTGCCACTTTTTCATTTCCCCTTTTCAAACTGGAATTTGTCTTACAACAATTTATATATGCATAAAAAGCAATATATTTATGAAAACACCCTAAATCCAAAATCTACTCAATTCATTTTTCCTTACATAAAATGTTCTCGTATATTTCACTTCCTCACCAAGTGTTTCCCCTATCAAAACTTCAAAATCATTGATATCAAATTCTGGAAAGAATGTATCTCCATCTTCAATATTTAAATCTACTTCTGTGATATACATTTTATCTACTATTTGCAAAGCTTCCTTAAATAGTCCATATCCACCAGATATGTATACATCTCGTCCTTTAGCCAATAATAATGCATCTTCTAATGATTTAACTGAAACTAAATTATCTCCTTGATACTCTGTTGTGGTGGAAACAACAATATTCATTCTATTAGGCAACGGATGACCGATTTCTTCATAAGACTTTCGCCCCATAATAACCACATTACCCGTTGTTAACTCTCTAAATTGCTTTTGTTCTCCCTTTATTTTCCATGGTATATTACCATTCTTGCCTATAACATTATTCTTTGACCTCGCAACAATCAAACCTATCATCTATTTCATCCTCCATAATATGATGTCGTACCTGTGATTCCATCAAGTGCACCACATCTTAACAAACTCAAAATTATCTCGAACTAACCAGCTCGACAAATTCCTTTTTTGTCTTCATCTGCATTATATCATATTGTTATAAGCATTGCCATTTCTTTTCTGCTTTTGAAAAGTTACTTATCAGCCTATGTTTTGTAAAGGGTGATATTCAGCATTTCTCACGCAACAAGCCCTTGACAAACCATAGACTAATAAGTTTTAAGGTAATCAAGCAGAAATGAAATAGTCTGCTGTTTCACGGCAACAAAAAAGAGATACCAACACACTTATGTAGTATCTCTTAGTCTAGTAGCAATATTCTTTTGTTTGCAAGCAGGTAAACATGGGCTGTTTCTTAATATCTTTTTGTTTGGGAAACACCCTTGTCCCTGCAATCCGTCTGCCGACAGAAATAGAATCAATCAAAATTTCGACCATTTCCCTTGTCAGGTGCGTCGGGTTGATGTATTTTTCAATGATGGCGCGGCGGTTATCCCCTGCGGCAATGCGTGCGTCAAGGTCGATGATTTTCCGCTCTGCGTCCGCAATCAGCCGCTCCTGCTGCTGTAGTTCCGCTGAAAAATGCTTCGATAAATCGAGATATTCCGCTTCGGAGAGAACACCGCGCACCTTATCCGGATACAGCTCCCGCACTGCTTTATGCGCTTCCTCGATTTTCTTCTCATGGGTGTGGATGCTTTTCTGCAAAGAAGCCCTCTGTTCCTTTAAATGACTGCAAAAATCAAGCTGCCGTTCCAGCTCCTCCCGATTTAGATAGGCATCGGAAATCGCATGTAATTCCTGCAAAACCATCCGCTCCAGCCGCTCCACAGAAATAAACGCCCCCCTGCAGCTCTCCTTGGAAATGTGATGATTGGGGCATTGCAGATAATAGTTCCCCTTGGTTTTCGAGGAACGCAGCGTGTAGCCGCATTCCGCACAGCGCGCCTTACGCGCAAACAGCCCGATTGTTCCGGATGGAAAGGGCTTTGCCCTTTCGGCAAGCATTTTCTGCACGCGCTCCCATAATTCCTGTTCGATAATCGGCTCGTGCGTTCCCTCTGTCCGTATCCATTCTTCCTTGGGGCGCGGCTTGTTTTGCTTGGTTTTATAGGAAATACTGCCGTATTTTCCCTGCACCATGTTGCCGATGTAGATTTCATTTGTCAGCATATTGGAGATAGCGAAATATTTCCAGAGCGTACTGCCCTTGCCCTTCGGCTGTCGATAGCGAATCCCCTGTAAGCGTTTATATTCCGTTGGATTTGGAATCCCTCTTTCGTTGAGCATACGCGCGATGGCGGTCTTGCCGTAGCCCTGCGAGAAAAGCGTGAAAACCTCATGCACCACCGCCGCCGCCTCCTCGTCAATCAGCAGATGTCCCCTTCGGTCGGGATTCTTTTTGTAGCCATAGAGCGCAAAGGAGCCGATGTGAAAGCCGTTTTTTCTGCGGTGCGTCAGCACACTGCGGATATTTTTGGATAGCTCCGCCAGATAATGCTCATCCATAATGCCGTTGATTTGACGCAGAAGCAGATTATCCTCGTTTGCAGAATCGGCATTGTCCACCAAACTCAGAAAGCGGATGCCCCATTGCGGAAGCAGGCGGTTGATGTATCGTTCCACCACCTCTAATTCCCTGCTGAAACGGGATTGTGTTTTGCAGAGGATGATGTCAAACCGTTTCTCCTCGGCGGCGTGCAGCATGCGCTTGAAGGCAGGGCGGCTACGATCTGCGCCGCTGTAGTCATCATCAATGTAGATTTCGTAGATTTCCCAGCCTTGGGAATGGGCATATTCCGTCAGCAGGGCGCGTTGGTTTTGTATGCTGTTGCTGTCGTTTTCGGCGGAGCCCTTGCCTTTGTCCTCCTCCGATAGGCGGCAGTAAATGGCGGCCCTTTCCTTTTTCATGCTATGCGTTTTCCCTTGCGCGGATGGTGCTTGCCTTTTCTGCCTGATTGATGAGAGCTGCCCAGATGCGCGTAACCTCTGCCTGCGTGGTGCGGTCTGTTCCGTTTTTGAAAATACTGCGGCAAGGTGCTTTTTCCATAAAAATCCCCCCTTTCAGTAGTAGTGTATTCCGGCAAAGGGGCGGATATTTCCGCTTCAGCCGCCTTTCCTGTTTGGGCGCACCCTTGGTTTTGTCTATTTTTTCCAAAAAGAAAAATTTACCGCATTTTTCCTTGCGGAGAAAAAGCAGATATGATACCATGTGATTATAATCACAAGTGAAATTTTTGCGGATGATATAGGGGCTTTGCCGTAGTCCGCAAAAGCGCATGAAGGAGGGGTAATATGAATTGGAAGAAATGGATAAGCATTGCGGCGGCAGTATGCCTTGCGGTAACGGCGGTGCCGATGCGTGCCGTGGCGCAGGAGGAGCTCGTGCAGGAGAAACTGCTTGAGGAAATCAAGGAGGAAATCAAGGAGGAAACCAAGGAGGAACTGAAAGAGGAACCGAAAGAGGAAAAAGAAGAACTGAAAGAAGAAAAAGAAGAAAAAGAAGAAAAAGAGGAATTGCAGGAGCAATCTGACGAGAAAATCGAGCCGCAGGAGAAAAGCAAGAAAGAGCTGCTGAAAGGAATTTCTCTGCTGATGGAAGAAGAAAACAGCACAGTGGTATCCGGAAATGAAGCTGCGGATTTTGAAGGGGCAGGCACAGCGGAAAGTCCTTATCTGATTGATGATGTGGATGATTTGAAGAAGCTGGCGGAAAAGGTAAACGGCGGCGAAGCCTACGCAAACACATACTTCAAGCTGACCGCAGATATTGATTTGGAGAATGAAGAATGGACACCCATCGGAATATTTGATAGAGAAGCACCTTTTAAAGGAACCTTTGATGGCGGTAGGCATCAGATTACCAATCTTAAAATATCCAACGGCGGACAGTATGGCGGCTTATTCGGCTATACGGAAGGTGCTGTCATCAAAAGCTGTAATGTCACAGGGGAAATCAATGGATATAACTATACAGGCGGCATTGTTGGGTATGCAGATGCAAATACGAAGATTTTGAATTGCTCCTTCCAAGGCAATGTGAAGGGAAAAGGTGAGGGAAGAGGCGGCATTGTAGGATATATGTCAGGCGGAGGTGAAGTCAATCGTTGTTATGTAATAGGAACAGTGACAGGTTATAGGGAGGTAGGCGGTATCGCCGGATATGGCGTTGGCACAATCAAAAACTGCTATGCCTTGGCGGATGTAACAGCAGCAGGAGACAATGCAGGATACAATGCAGGGGGCATTGCAGGATATGCTTACGGTGTCACCATAGAAAACTGCTATTACAGTGGGGAGGTATCCGCAAGTGGGTCTGCAGGCGGCATTGCCGGAACTGCATGGGGAGGCACAATCCAAAATTGCGTTTCTCTGGCAGAAAGCGTGACAGGCAGTAATGCAAACCGCATTGCAGGGAGTTTGTATTATGGCGCAACTTTAAAAGCTAATTACGCTTGGGGCGGTACAACGGTAAGCGGTTCTGCTGCTTCTGATGGCGCAAACCTTACCTATACAGACGGAAACCTTTCCAATCAGTTCTCTGATATTTTTAAGGATACTGATTCCGCATGGGAATTCACAAAAGACGGCTTGCCGATATTGAACGATGTAGGCGGCACGCAGCTTTCGGAACTGCCGAAATGCATGACAGGCGTTGGTTTTGATGGCTTTGGTATAAAAACAAACCCTTATCTCATTGAAGATGCAGAGGATTTGAAGCTGCTGGCGGAAAAGGTAAACGGCGGAACGGACTACGCAAACACACACTTCAAGCAGACCGCAAATATTGACTTGGAGAAGAAAGAATGGACACCCATCGGAAAGGAGTACAATCATTTTAAAGGAATCTTTGACGGCGGTGGGTACAAGATTACCAGCCTTAGTATAACAAGTAGTAATGAAAAGATCGGCTTATTCGGCTTCGTGAGTAATGCGACCATCCAAAACTGCAATGTTACAGGAGAAATAGAAGGGAATAACTTTGTAGGCGGCATTGTGGGAAATGCAGGCAAGAATACGCATATATTGAATTGCTCCTTCCAAGGCAATGTGAGGGGGAAACTTGACTATGTAGGCGGCATTGTCGGGAATACATCAAGCGGCTGTGAAGTCAGCGGCTGCTTTGTAACAGGAAAGGTGGAAGGCTTGCAAAGAGTAGGCGGCATTGCCGGAAAAGGCGTTGGCACAATCAAAAACTGCTATGCCTTGGCAGATGTAACTGCAACAGAAGTCAATGCAGGCGGCATTGCCGGATACGCTTTCGATGTTACCATAGAAAACTGCTATTACAGCGGCAATGTATCCGCAAAAAATTATGCAGGCGGCATTGCCGGCGTGATGGATAGTACTTCTGGTTCCTCTACCACAATCGAAAACTGCGTTTCTCTGGCAGAAAGCGTGACAGCAGGCATCAACTCTGTAAACCGCATTGCAGGGGGAGTAAGAGATAAAATAAACTTAATAAACAACCACAGCTACAACAGAACCAAGCTTGTGATTAACGGCAAACCAGCCTATCCGACAGGCGGTGAAGGGAACGACGTAATTGGTGCGGATGTTTATATTTCCAATGGTAAGGTTATGACAGATGTGCCAAACCAAACTTTGTTTGATTGGGCGGCAAATGGCTTTACCGAGGCAAACGGCTGGTTAATCCCGACCGATGCGTATAAACTCCCCTCTTTGCGTGAGGGTGAATATCCCAACCTGCCCACCCTGCCCAAAGAACCTGTGCCGACGAAAAAGCGCAGCGGCGGCGGCAGTACAGCAACCCAGACCTATACCGCGCAGTTCGATACAAACGGCGGCAGTGCGGTCGATAAGGTAAAAACGGATAAAAACGGCAAAATCGAAAGACCTGCCGACCCGACAAAAGAGGGCTATATTTTCGTCGGCTGGTATAGCGACAGCAAGCTGACCAAGCCCTTTGATTTCAGCGCAGAGCTGACCGCGAATAGCACGCTTTACGCAAAATGGAAAGAAAATAACGAAATTATCCTCACGATTGGCAGTCAGAAGATTTCTGTTTTCGGCAGAGAAATCAAAAATGACGTTGCCCCGAAAATCGTGAACGACAGAACCATGCTCCCGATTCGCATTGTGGCGGAAAGCCTTGGCGGAACTGTAACATGGAACGGCGAGCTGCAGCGCGTCACCATTCAGAAGGGCGCAGATGTCATTCTCATTACCATCGGCGCAGATACGGCGTATGTCAATGGCACGGCTGTGAAGCTGGATGCCGCGGCATTCGTGGAAAACGGCAGAACCTATCTGCCCCTGCGGTTCGTTTCCGAAACCCTTGGCGCACAGGTGGCATGGAAGGAAGCCGAAAAAACAGTAACCATTACAAAATAAAATTTTGACAGATACCCTCTTTGCCAAACGGCAGGGAGGGTATTTTGCCCTTCCAAAAAGGATATTTCGGCGCGTTTGCCCTTGCGGCGGAGTGAAATAGATGATAAAATGTGATTATAATCACAAGTAAAACGGAAAGAGGGGGACGATTTTGTCACCAAGAGGAAAACAGCTGAATGGCTTGCTTACGCAACAGAAAATGCTGCGTGCCGCAGTAGCATTGTTTCTGGAAAGCGGCTACGAAAAAACCACAACGGCAAAAATTGCAAAGGCGGCAGGCATGACACAAAGCTCTTTCTTTCGGGCATTTGCGAGCAAGGAGGCACTGCTGCTGGAGCTGGTGCGGCGGATGTTCGGGGGACAGTTTGCCTTGGCGGAGCAGCATAGCGGCATAGAGGACCCTGTGCTTCTCTATGCGGTGGAAACGTCGCTGCAGCTGCATATTGCGGAGCTGACAGAGCCGCTGCGCGAGCTGTATGTGGTGGGGTATTCCCTGCCGACCACCTCGGCGTATATCTATCAGAGCATGGCAGGGCGGCTGCAGTCCATTTTCGGGAAATATATGCCCGATTTGGAATTGAAGGATTTCTACGAAATGGAAATTGCATCGGCAAGCATCATGCGGGGCTTCATGGCAATGCCGTGCGATGTTTATTTCACCATGGAAGCGAAAATTTCTCGCTTTCTGGAATGTTCGCTCAAGCTGTATGATGTGCCGCAGGAGCAGAGAAAGGGCGTAATTGCGGCAGTGCTGCAAATGGATTTGCGGCGCATGGCAGAGGAAATTATTCAGAAAACAGTGGCACAGGCGGAGGAAGGCTTTGCGGCACTGCCTGCCCTCAAAAAATAAGAGGAAATGCAAAAGAGGTCTGTACCCTTTGGTACAGACCTCTTTTCGCCTATCGGGATTACATATCCTCCAAGCGTCCGTGCTTTTCATATCTAGAAACACGGCTGATTTTATTTTCATCATCCACGAAAACAACCTTCGGCGGATTCACAGCCGCCTCCTCTGGTGTCATCTGGCAATAGCACATCAGAATGATTTTATCGCCCTTCTGCACACAGCGCGCCGCCGCACCGTTCAGGCAGATCATACCGCTGCCTGCTTCGCCTGCGATGGTGTAGGTTTCAAAGCGTTCCCCGTTGTTGATATCTACAATCTGCACCTTTTCGTATTCCAGAATACCTGCTGCGGCAAGCAAATCGGAATCGACGGTAATGCTGCCGACATAATCCAGCTCTGCCTGCACGACAGTCGCTCTGTGAATTTTTCCCTTTAACATATTCAAATACATATCGTTTTCTCCTTAGCCCTCGTAAATAAAGTTGTCAATCAATCTGGTTTTGCCGATATAAACCGCCATAGCAACCAATACGGGCGGCTGCATTTTGCTGACAGGCTCAACGGAAACGGCATCCACTGCCTTTACATAATCAATGCGTGCCAGAGGCTCCTTTTCAATCAATTCCTTCATGGCTGTTGTGATGGCATCTGCGGATGCTTCGCCATCTGCCGCCAGCTTCTGCCCCAGCTTCACTGCCTGACTCAGCACCAAAGCCGCCTTGCGTTCTTCTTCGTTCAGGTATGTATTTCTGGAGCTTTTTGCCAGACCGTCTGCTTCACGCACAATAGGGCAGCCGATGATTTCAATGTCAAAATTCAAATCACGCACCATGCGGCGAATAACGGAAAGCTGCTGTGCATCCTTCTGCCCGAAATAAGCACGGTCAGGCGCTACGATATGGAACAGCTTGGAAACAACGGTGCAAACGCCACGGAAGTGAATGGGCCTGCTCTTGCCGCAAAGCTCGCCTGTCAAGCCGCTCATATCCACAAATGTGCAAGCATCCTCTGCATACATTTCAGAGGGTTCGGGGTTAAAAAGAAGTGCTGCGCCTGCGTTTTCGCAAAGTGCGGCATCCCTCTGTAAATCTCTGGGGTAGCTTGCCAAATCCTCTGTAGGCCCGAACTGTGTGGGGTTTACAAAGTCACTGACAACAACTCTGTCATTTTCCTTTACCGCTCTGTCGATCAAGCTCTTGTGTCCTTCGTGAAGAAAGCCCATGGTAGGCACCAAGCCAACGGAAAGTCCTTCTGCTCTCCATGCCTTCACTGCTGCTCTGACTTCTGAGATAGTTTTTACGATTTTCATGGTTTGCCTCCGTATTAGTACAATTTATTGATAATGTCATCTGCGATTTTAAAGGTATGCTCTGCGGCAGGGAAGGTGCCTTCCTTAACCTCTTTGATATAATCCATAAAGCCCTGCTTCATCACTTCGCCTGCGTTTGCAAAATGCTTTACAAATTTCGGCTTGAAATCGGAGAAAAGCGCAAGCATATCCTGATAAACCAGAACCTGACCATCGCAGTCCGCACCTGCGCCAATGCCGATGGTGGGGATGGAAACGCTTTCTGTAATCAGCTTTGCCAGCTTTGCAGGGATACATTCCAGAACGATGGCGAAAGCGCCTGCTGCCTCAACTGCCTTTGCTTCTTCAATCAATCTGCGTGCATCTGCCTCGCTCTTGCCCTGCACCTTAAAGCCGCCGAAGGCATTGACAGACTGCGGGGTCAGCCCGATGTGTGCCACAACGGGAATAGAGGCCTCTGTGATTGCTTTAATCTGGGGACAAACAGACGCGCCGCCCTCCAGCTTGACAGCCTGACATCTGCCTTCCTTCATCAGTCTGCCTGCATTCACAACGGCATCATAAACGGAGGTCTGGTAGCTCATAAAGGGCATATCGCCGACAACGAGTGCATTTTTTGCACCTCTGGTAACAGCGGCGGTGTGGTGAATCATATCCTCCATGGTAACGGAAAGGGTATCCTCATAGCCGAGCATAACCATACCCAAAGAGTCGCCAACTAAAATGGTATTTACGCCACATTCATCCACCAGCTTTGCTGTGGAATAATCGTATGCGGTCAGCATGGTGATTTTATCTCCGTCCAATTTTTGCTGCTGCAGGGTAGCTACTGTGTTTTTCATTGCTCCAACTCCTTTTCCAAATGCTTATAATCCTTCTGCGGGTGCTTTTGCTGGGCAATCCTGATAAGCTGTTTGGAAAGGGCGGTGTAGGCTGTCAGAATATCCTGACCTACAGTGCTTTCCGCTGCAAATTTCCGTATCTCCTGCAAATGCTTCGATACGGTTTGGGCATCTCCACGCTCGATGGGGCCTGTAAGTGCATTTACCGCACCCTTTTCTGCCACGCTCTGCGCGTTTCCCAGAAGAAGGGGAGATAAAGCCTCTGCTGCCGCCGCTTCGGAAAAGCCGCATTTGACAAGCAGGGCGGTGCCCATATCTGCCAGTGCGACAATCTGGTTGCTGACCATAACTGCGGCTGCATGGTAGAGGGCTTTGCTGTCGGGAGAAATGGCAACTACGGTGTTTCCCATTTCGCTGAACAGTGCTTTTAGCTCCGCAAGATGTGCGTCACTTCCTTCGATGGTAAAGCACGCCTTCCCCAAATCTAGATAGGAGGTAGCTTTGCTGCTGATTGCATACAGGGGATGAATCGAATACCGATAGGCTCCTCTGTTTTCTGCATCAAAAAAAACGGTCGATGGAATCGAACCGCTGCAATGACATATATTTTTATTTTTGATAGGCAGATTACGCATGTCATCCCATATCTCACCGATTGCGCCATCCGGCACAGTGAGAAAAAGGGTATCACTGTCTTTCGTAATTTCTTCTATACTTGTATAGTATCTGCTCTGTGTAAATTCTGCGGCCTCCTTTGCGGAGGCGAGTGTGCGGCTGTAATAACCGCTGATTTCGATGCCGTGCATCGCAAGATATTTACCCAGTGTGAAGCCGACCTTTCCGGCTCCGATAAAACCTGCTCTCATACCTATCACCTTCCTTCACAAAGAAGTGATAAGACAAGATACATCTGCTGCCATTTGTGCCGTTCCGAGGATACAGCCATCCGGCGAATCAAAAAAATAAAATATATAAAATTTGCAGTATAGCTTCTTTCAGAATGCCATCCGTCAGTTAATATAGCACATTTATCCCGATTTGTATAGAGGAAATTGTGAAAGAATGGCAAAAGTTTTCGGAGCGGAAGGGAGCGACTTTGTTTCGGAAGAAAAAAAGAAAAACGGCTCGTATTTGGGAAAGAAACGGAAGGGGAGAGACAGCTTTGTTTCTGAATGGAAAAGAAGAAAAAGGTTGTGCTTATGCAAACGCATCCTCTGCTACGTTGGCGTAAGTGCAAAGAAAAAGGCAGGGGAATCAAAGGATTCCCTTGCCTTTTTGAATTTTGCGATTATTCGGTGGTAGGATTCCTGGTGTTATCGGAATCCCCCCCTGCCGTATTGCCGACAGTTATGCTATCCCCTACCTTGACCCACGTATCCGTGTCATCAACCTGAACCCAAACAGCATAGGTACCTGCTGTGACATTGTCGAATGTTGCCGTATAGCACCTGATGGGTATACGGTACTCGTACTTTTGGCTGCCGGATAGGACGAAGTAGTAATGAGGCTCTTTACTTTCCGTATTGCGCATATCTGTGCCGGAAATTGCATTATTGTCTTTGCCGTCGTAGGATGTTGTGCTCGTCGGTACAAGAGCCACATTCAGAGTCTTACCCTCATTCAGAAACAGAACTTGGAGCGGCACTGTCACTGTTGTATCCGCAACGCTAGCTTTTTCGGCAAGAACCTTGGGTTGGTACACCGGCACATCCTCCGCTGTCAGCTTCAAGCTACCCTGCGGGATATACCAGCCGGCTGTTTTCCCCTCATTCGTGAGGGAAACTTTGTCGGACGGGATGGTAAATGTCACTGAGGTTGTTTTGTGGGGGTTCTTTTCCACTCTATCGAAGCTATTCACCGCAACCGCAGGAAGCTGCTCCGATGTGACTGTCATGCCTAAAAATACAACAAAATTTGGTGGAGTGGTATCTGTTTCCGTAGTGGCTGATCCCACGGAGATAGAATCTTGAAACAATCCGGAATTGCTAGAATTGACGGTCTCTTCCGCGCTTATGTCTGCTTCATCGGACACTGTAATCACAGAAGCGGTTCCCGTGCCTTTCAGGCGAATATGGACATTAGCTTTATCTTTGCCGGAGGTAAGCAGTGTGGGTAATTCGTCTGCTTTGCTGACCGGCGCACCGACTGTGCAGGTGTAAGTCGCAACCTCTTGGCCAAAGTTCACCGTGCTACCGTTGGAATCCGTATAATTTAGTGCTGTAACGGTCAGCTGTACGCTTTCCTGCACATATTTTATCCCTTGAGAAACATTCCTTTCGTCGTCGTTTGTCGGCAGCAGATAGATTTTGTCCGGATTCGCCAGTGCCTCGGCTTCCGAATTTATGGTTCTATCCAACTGCACCCATGCCGCATTAAGTGCTGTCTGCTTTTATTTCCTTGTCAATTTCAGTGTACGACTCTATTCTGGCGTCCGTTGTCAGTTGTTTCTTCGTTGCATTGTTTGCCACAACCGTAATGGTGGCTTTTGCGGTCAGTGTGCCGTTGCTGTAGGCATAGCCGTCGGGGATTTTTATCGTCCCGACAAAGGTATAGCTGCCCGCGGTATTTCCATCGAAGGCACCATTTTTGATTTTCCAATCGCCGATTTTCGCCGTAACATCCTTGATTTCCTTGTTATCCACCAACAGCGTTACCATGCTCGGCAGGGATTTTTTCGCCTCTGTCTCGTCCTTGAGGTCGCCGACATTCATCTGAATCTCACCGATGGGGTTCTTCAAACCGTTGATTGCAATCTTCGGTGTGGATGCTGTGCCGCCGCCGCCACCACTACTGCCGCCTGTGATGGTGGGCGCTTTTACCCCTGTGGCGGTTACCGTCTTTTTCACGCTTAGGCTGCTATCCAGCATTACGCCGCTTGCCGCCACGTTCGGCTGATTGATTTTGCCTGCGCCTGTCAGTGTTACTTTTGCTTTCGGCAGTCAAGCCCTTTGCGTTGTTCAGCAGAGTGATAAATTCCGCACGGGTAATGCTGTTGTTTGGCTTGAGGGAGCCGTCGCTGTAGCCCTTCATCAAGCCCTTTTCCTGCCACTCAGCTATGACCTTCTCCGCCCAATGCCCCGAAATATCATTGGTTGCCGCCATTGCAGGCACAGCGGGCACAGCCATTGCCGCCGCCAGCGCCAGAGGCAGGAATTTTTGGGTAAAAGTGTGTCTTCCCATCTCGTTCCTCCTTTTCCGTGAAAATCATAAAATTCTAATTGTGATTTCACATTCGTTATAGCGGGAAAAATTCTTTTTGTATATCCTACTAAAGTAGGATTGGAAAAAATTTGTATATTATTTTAACAGGCGGATTCCTGCTTCGGTTTGTGTATAATCTCCATTTGTTGGGAAACACTAGCTTGCAAAAGGAAAAGAAGGGACGGTTGATTTATGAGCAACAATATGGATTTAGGCTATGAAATGTTTTGCTATCAATGCGAGCAGACGGCAAACGGCAAGGGCTGTACGAAGCTGGGCGTTTGCGGAAAAACGGCGGAGGTTGCCAATTTGCAGGATTTGCTGATTTTTCAAATTAAGGGTATCAGTTGTTACGGCAAGGCGTTGCTTGCGCAGGGGAAGGAGATTGACAAAAGCGTGATTCGCTTTATCGAAAATGTGCTGTTTACCACGCTGACGAATGTAAACTTTGATGCGGCGGTTCATGTGGAGCTGCTGAAGGAATCGCAGGAAATCAAGGATACGCTGAAAGGCATGACAGGGGAGATTGACAATCATACGGCACACGTTACCTATACCCTCCCCGAAACCAAAACCGAAATGCTCAAGGATGCACCCATGGCAGGCATTATGTATGAGGATTTAGATCCCGATATCCGCTCCTTGCGGCAGACGGTGCTGTATGGCTTGAAGGGCATCAGTGCCTACGGGCATCAGGCGAGGGAGCTGGGGTATTACAGTGACGAGGTGGACAATTTCTATATCGAGGCATTGGAGGCAATTACGGATGATACCCTGACGGTAGAGGAGCTGATTCGCTTGACGATGCGCACAGGCGAGATGGCGATTGCCGTTATGCAGAAGCTGGACGAGGCAAACACCGAGGTTTACGGCAATCCTTCTCCGCATACCGTTGATGTTCACATGAAGAAAGGTCCGTTTATCGTGGTTTCCGGGCATGATTTGAAGGACTTGGAAATGCTTTTGGAGCAGACGAAGGGCAAGGGCATCAATATTTATACGCATGGGGAAATGCTGCCCTGCCATGGCTACGAGGGTTTGAAAAAATATCCGCACTTGGTCGGGAATTTCGGCGGTGCGTGGCAGGATCAGCAAAAGCAGTTCGACAATCTGCCGGGGTGTATTTTGATGACAACCAACTGCCTGATGCGCCCGAGAGAAAGCTACAAGGACCGTATTTACAGCACGAATGTGGTCGGCTGGGAGGGCGTGAAATATATCGGCAAGAAGGAAAACGGCGAGAAGGATTTCAGCGAAATCATTGCGCAGGCGTTGGAATTGGGCGGCTATCCCGAGGATGAGGAGGCACATGAAATTTTGGTCGGCTTCGGGCATCATGCCACATTAGGCTATGCCGATAAAATCGTGGAGGCGGTCAAGAGCGGAAAGCTCAGACATTTCTTTTTGATTGGCGGCTGTGACGGCGCAAGGCCGGGGCGAAATTATTATACGGAATTTGCGAAAAAGGTGCCGCAGGATTGTATCATTTTAACCTTGGCGTGCGGCAAATACAGATTTAATAAGCTGGAGTTCGGCGAGGTGGCAGGTCTGCCGAGATTGCTTGATGTGGGGCAGTGCAACGATGCCTATTCCGCCATCCGCATTGCAATGGCTTTGGCAGATGCCTTTGGGACGGATGTGAACGGCTTGCCGCTGTCCATGATTCTTTCGTGGTATGAGCAGAAGGCGGTGGCGGTTTTGCTGGCACTCTTGAGCCTTGGCGTGAAGGGCATTTATCTGGGGCCGACACTGCCTGCATTTTTAAGCCCGAATGTGCTGCAGTATCTGGTGGATACCTTTGATTTGCGTGCTGTCAGCAACCCTGAGGATGATATCAAAACCTGCTTGAAGCAGAATATGTAAGAAGAAAAATCGGTTTCGGCGGAAGCCGATTTTTTTATTACAAAAACGGCGAAAAAATAAGGTTGCCGTCTCATACTTTGGTAGGATGTTCATTGCGAAAAGAATCTGCTATAATTTTGGCAAATGCAGTATTTTCGCGGGTTTTGTCGAAAAATACAGCGTTCGTAGGATATTGCTTGATGGAAGGACACAAGAGAAGGAAGGGATTTTATGAAGAAAAAGCTAATCAGTCAGTTGGTGTGCGTGACAATGGCGCTTTCTCTTACGTCTGTGTCGGCGCTTGCCGAGGAAACAAACGCAGCGGCGGAGGTAAATGAGGGTGCCGCAGAGGGCAAGGAAGAAGGAAAAACAGAGCCGCAGGAAGCACCCAAGGAAGAAGTAGATGTATCTCAGGGTGGCATCTATGCTGATGCGCTTTTGTGAAACATTCGTAAAATAAAATTGATTTGTTAAATGGAGGATACCCTCTTTGCCAAATGGCAGGGAGGGTATTTTTTTATTGCAGTGCCAAAATGAGAACACTTATCAAGAAGGAAAAAAGCGGTTGCAAATGAAAAGGAGGCAAATTATAATGGAATTTAGTTAGTCGCAGCTAACAATATAAAAATCACTAGAGAAGGGTGGAGGAAAATGAAAACAATTTACAGCAGCATCAGTAAAAGAGTATTCAGTCTGCTTGTTGCACTTATTATGGCAATTTCGACAGTTCCTTTTGCGGCAGCTTCGGCATTTGCGCAGGAACAGGGAATTTCCATCACAACAAGCACCATTACACCGAATACAAAATCGATTGAGGTTACACTTGCACAAAGCGGAGAAGTTGGCTTTGTAAGAGTCATACAACTTGACAGTGAGGAATCCTATAGTGGTTCCATGCTTTTGAATTCGGAAGTGGCTTTGAGCGAAATAGTTCCTTATGCAACCTTAAACGAAGGAAATAATACGATTGTGCTTACAGGCACACCGGTAGTAGGCAAAAAGGTGGTAGCAGTTTTGCGAGATGCAAGCGGTGAAACGCAGGATTATGTTTCTGCACCGATTACGGTCACTGCCTCCGGCACTTCTTCCGGCGGAGAAACAGCCAAACCGACACAGGCGGAAATTTTGGCAGGCTGCGAGGTAACAATAGATGGTTTTGCAGAGGGAAAAATTACAGAGGATGCAACATCCCTTACGGCAAATGTGAACCTGCACAGCAGTGTGAAAAGCTGCTACATGATTGTTGCGGTATATCCCGCAAATACAGTCTTTGATCCCGACAGCACCGCCACAAAGCAGCTTTATTCGGTACGGGTGGAAAACGGAAAAAGCTATACCTGTAATTTCGCAGAGTCCCTTCTCCCTTTGAAGGTGGGGCAGAAGGTATGCGCTTATCTGAATGTGCCTGTTGCAGAAACGGAGAATGATGTTTTTTACAAGCAAAAGCAATCCCGTGAGCTTACGGTTGTGGACAAAAACGGCGAGGGCTTTCGGGATTACACATGGCCTGAGGTAAGCATTGCGGATAAGGATTTAAAAGCAGGCGATACCAAGCTGCACATCAATTTTTCCGCAGATGAGAGATTGCTTGCATATGCAAAGGATGAAAATGTAGATTTCAATATGACAGTTTCCATCCAGCAATATCCGCAGGATGAAACATTCGACTTTGAAGGCAACTATATGCGCAGATTGACGATTCCCCTGCAGTTTACGGAAAATCTGACAAACTATGAAATCAAGCTGGAGGAATCGCTTCTGGCAGGCTATCGTGTGCGTGCCGTTGTATATTGGAACCAGAATACGGCGCTGTATATCCCCAAAGGCAATGACTACGAGGCGGCAGGCATCCCTGATGATTCCGTTTTGATTCCTGCTGTGCCTGTTGCGCCGACAGTGAAAATCAACGCAGATAAAATTAAGGCAGGTGCGAGCGCAGTAAGCGTTGTGGTTGCCGGTGATGTGGAAGAAGACTCTAACCTTATCATCAGACAATATGAGTCTGCGGATGCGGTACAGGGGGCCGATTGGAAATTTTTCGGCAGCAAGAGTGTTTCCAAAGCAGGAATGGTTTCGGTAGAGAAAAATTCCTCCGGGAAGGAATTGGCAGGAGGCAAATATGTTGCGGCAGTGCTGATGAAGGGGGCAGATGCTGTTGCATATTCCAATGCGGTTCCCGTTGTTTTGGAGACAGAGATGGAAAAGCCCGTACTGACTGTGAACGGGAATGTATATGAAGGGGATACCAAGGTAAGCCTTGCGGTGAGCAAAACAGATTTAATCCCCTCCGGCAAGGGAATGATTTTCCTATATAAAGCAAATAAAAACGGAGATGCTGATGTATATGGAAACCCCGTTTCTGTCGGCAGTAAAAGTCCTGTTATCAGTGGGGATAATGTAGAAATCACTATTACAAAGGCTTTAACGGCAGGGGATGTGATTATTCCTTATATCTATTATTATGATGGAGAAAATGAACCGTATTATTACCCCGGCACAGCCTTTACGGTAAAAGCGAAAGCGGAAGGGGACAGCATCAGCGTTTCCCCCGAAGCACTCACAGCAGATACGGAAAGCATTACGGTTTCCGTAAACGGATATGACAGCTATAAGGGCGGCTATGTGTTTGTAAGGCTTGTAGACAGCAACAATACACATCCGGATGCTGCGGCATCCCTCGAGAGTCAGAGCTTTACGGGAAGCGGCAGCTATACCTTTGATGTAAAGGGAAAGCTTACGCCTGAAAAATATGTATTGGTATATCTTTACAAATACGATTCTGCCACTGACAGAACCTATTACAGTGATGATAAGGTTTATATTCTGATTGGCGGCAAGGTGGTAAAAGAGCCTTCTGTTGAAATTACCTCCTCCAAAATTCTTTCTACGGATAAGAATCTTTATGTAAAGGCGGATTTCGACAATGCGCTTACAGGCAATTTGAAGCTGTATACCTACCGCTACGGTGGTGCATTTGACAGTGCAAATACAGGAAATGTTTTGCTGTATTCCGGTGCGGTAACGCCTTCCGCATACGGCAGTAAAATTACATTTACCAATGATTTGACGGCAGGAGATAAAATCGTTGCGGTGCTTACGCTGACAGGCGGCGAAAGCGAAGTGGTAAAAATCTCCGATGCAAAAACCATTCAGGCACCCCCTCAGATTATAGAACCCTCTGCTTATATCAGAGAGGAGCATGTATCCGAAGGCGATACAAAGATGGAAACCTATCTGAACTTTGAAAGAAGTTATTATGATTCCGTAAGCTATGTACTGTATAACTACACAGGCGAGGAATTGGATGAAAGCACAGCAAAAATTGCGGCAGAAAACAGCATTTACAACCCTGGACAAACAACCATGGGCTTTAGAGAAAGCGTAAGGCCGCTGAAAGCAGGCTCCAAGCTGATGATTAAGCTGACGCTTGTGAAAAACGGCGTAAGCAAAGTGGTATATTCCAATGCGAAAACCGTTGAGGCGGCACCCAATTGGGCAACACCTACCGTTTCTATTGATGTTGCCGCAGTCAGAGTGACAGATACTACCATTCTTGTAACAGTGACATACGATGCAGGCTATACGGAAATGAGCGACTATTATTGCAACGTAACAGCATATCAGTTCCCCTCCGACTATACAGATGATGACTTTGAGAAGAATGAGCTGCATGAAAGCTCGATTACACAGCGTATCGGTCAGCGTGATGCGAATAAAGCAAGCAAGGAGCATTTCACAACCATCAATATTCCCGTTAAGGCGAATACGCTTGAGGCAGGAAAACGATTGATTGTAAAGCTTAGACTGCCTCATCCTGAATGGGCAGGAGAGGAAGCTGATTATCTTTCCTATTCCGTTCCCGTTATTGGTGCGGAGGAAGAAATCCCTGTAGCAAAGGTACTGCTGTTCAACCTCGGTGCGGATACCGTAAAGGGCAGCAAAATCAGGGCAATTCTGAAGGAAATGGGAATTGCGGCAGTTACGGTTGAAAAAAGCCAGATTAACCAGTCCGTTGGACATCTTGCAGGGTACAAAGGCTTTGAAGGGGATGCAGAGGCATTTACAGGCAGTGGCTACACAGCGGAATTTATGCTGATGAGCGGCTTGAGCGAAACACAGCTTGACCAGTTTCTTGCAAAAATGCGTGCGGCAGATGCGGTGATTGACCATAAGGCAACAGTGACAGAAACCAATAAGCAGTGGAGCTTTAAAGAGCTGATTGGTGAAATCGAAGAGGAGCATGAAGTAATGCAGGCTTGGCTTGCACTGAAAAATGCAGTGAAAGAGGCAGAGGCTTTGCAGGAAGCAGATTACTCCGCAGAGAAATGGGCGGCATTTGCAAAGGTTTTGGCGGATGCAAAGGAGGTTTCCAAGGTTGAAGCGACGGCAGAGGAATATAACAATGCCACAAAAGCCTTGCAGGATGCCTATAAAGCACTGACTGCCAAGCCGGAGAGCGGCGGCGGTTCTTCCTCCGGCGGCAGAAAATCCAAAACACAGAAAAACGAAACAAAAGTAGAGGAAACGAAGGAAAACAACGAAACAAAAGCAAAGGAGAAAACAATCGTCGAAATGCAGATTGGCAGAAAGAGCATTTCTGTTAACGGGAATCTCGCCCAAAAGGATGCGGCTCCCGTGATTCAGAATAGTAGAACCTTGGTTCCCATCAGATTCATTACAGAATCTTTGGGCGGTGCGGTTGCATGGAACGGCGAAAGCAAAGAGGTTACCTTGCTTTTGGATGGAAAGGAAATTAAGATGACGATTGGGAAAACGCTTGAAAAATATGGCGTTGCACCTGTCATCATGGATAGCCGTACCTATGTGCCTGTTCGCTTTGTAGCGGATGCGCTTGGCGCACAGACTTCTTGGAATGAAGCGGAAAAAACAGTTACGCTCGTAAGGGAAGGATAAAGCGGAAAATAAAAATGGTCTGAATCCTTGTGGTTCAGACTATTTTTTATGAAAAGGTTGAGTCAAGATTGACTCTATGAGTTAAAATAGACTCGATTTGAGTAAAATACAGTAAAATAGGGCATTTCTGCTTTAAAAATGAGTCATATTACATAGAAATGAGTCTTTAGTGACTCATTTCTTTTTTTGGCGCATTTATGCGTGGAAATAAACCCCCAGTTTTACTGGGGGAAGATAAAAACTTTAGTATATGAAAACCTCCTTGTTGTAAAATAGTAGTGGTTTGGCGAACACATTACTAAAGACAACAAGGAGGTTTTTAACAAATGAAGAACGAAATAAAAGGCACGGCACATTCTAAATATCGTTGTGAATATCATGTGGTTCTTGCAATGGTATTTTCAATCACACATTGTTGTGTAAATTTCATCAAGGAAAGCTGTTACTCCATTTAATGATACCTTTTGAAAAAAAAACCAAAGACCAACTTACCGAGCGACAATCTCAAGTACTACCGTCAGCGGAAACAGATGACAACAAGACAGTTGGCGGAAAAGCTGGATATTGTACCATCAACTGTTGTGATGTATGAAAATGGAAAACATCCTATTCCTTATGATGCAGCTATTAAGTTGGCAGATGTTTTGGAAATCGAAGCGTCCTTACTCTATGATGATTTCTCCCGTTTCCTTTCTGTACCCTATACCGAAGCGCTAAAGAGCGTTAGAGCGGCTCTGGGGCTGTCACAGAAGGCTTTTGCAGAACGGATAGGGATTGTACCAAGCTACTACTATAAAATCGAAGAAGGCAATCGCAGACCGTCACGAAAGGTTTATCAGAAGATATATGCTGCGATTGAAACGACCAGTCTACAAACTTCACTTTTAGGGGAGCATCCATTATAATGAAAGTGAAAGAAAAAATGATTGGAGGAGTTGTTATGACACAGAATTTGACTTATACCCGTTGTGGTGATTATCTCATCCCTGATATTCGGTTGAGCTATGTAAGTGATAAACCACTTGGGAAGTACGGTAGAATGCGCAGAGTTTTTCTTGCGGAAAATAATCCAATACTCTTAGATGACATGATTCTAACAGAGACATTATTTCCGCATTTATGGGAAATTGACGAAACAGCTCGCCGTAGAGTAAAACAGATAATGACTGAACTTCTGGAGAAAAATCCGGCTCCGGATAAGTCAACCCAACAGCTTGCTTGGGTGCAGCACATGAGTAGTCTAAAAGCACAGGCAGAAGAAATAGTTTTGGCGGAGTTAATTTATAATTGAGGAAAAATGGGTTGCTTTAATTAGCAGCCCATTTTTTATGTGGGAAGACAGTTCTTGAATTGTGAAATAAACACTTGCTGAATTGTCTTTTTGACAATTCAAGAGTTGTCAAAAGCACAAGGTAATAATACTGATATTAATAATACTGAGTATAGTAATACTGATCCTTTCTTATCTATCCGCAGCATGAATCGACCTTTGTATACAATGCTGTTTAGATAAAATGGGTGGTATTATGCTATAGCTTATGCTATAATATATCATATGTTGGTGTAAAATCAAATAAGGAGATATGGTTATGGATATTTCTGAAGTCATTAAGAATATACGTTCCGAACTGAACTTATCTCAGGAAGGATTGGCAAGAGAATTGCATATGGGTTTTACTGCTGTGAACAGATGGGAAAACCATAAATCGAAACCAAATCAGATTGCAAGACACGCTTTGGCAGAACTTTGTAGGAAAAATAATTTGGATCAAAAGTTGATAGAGTCTTTAGAAGCAAATAATTGAATGAAAGGTGTCTCAATATGAAGAACGAGAAGCAAATTGAGCTGAGTTTCATTGAAAAACTCAAAGAATTAAAATATATATACCGGGAAGATATTAAAGATAAAGCCTCTTTGGAGGAAAATTTCAGAAGGCATTTTCAGGAACTGAATAGAGTTAGATTGAGTGATTCTGAATTTGAAAGATTAAAGGAAAGTATCATTACGCCAGATGTGTTTTCAGCAGCAAAAATTCTGAGAGAAACAAACACATTCAAAAGAGATGATGATACACCTTTACAGTACACCCTTGTCAATACAAATGATTGGTGTAAAAACGAGTATGAAGTAATCAATCAGCTTCGTATTAACACAGAAAACAGTCACCATAGATATGATGTTATTATTCTGATTAACGGCATTCCCGTTGTGCAAGTTGAATTAAAATCGCTGCAAATTACTCCAAAAAGAGCAATGGAGCAGATTGTGGATTATAAAAATGATCCGGGGAATGGATATACTAATTCCCTGCTCTGTTTCATGCAGCTTTTTATTGTCAGCAATGAAAGTAATACCTACTATTTTGCCAATAACAACAAAGAGCATTTTGCTTTTGATGCTGATGAACGCTTTTTACCCGTGTATCAATTTGCCGATAAGGATAATAAAAAAATTACTCATTTGCACGATTTTTCTGAGGATGTACTGCGTAAATGTGCTTTGGGTGAACTGATTAGCAAATATATGGTCTTAGTAGCAAGTGAACAGAAAATGATGATTATGAGACCATATCAAATTTATGCGGTTAAAGCCATTATGGATTGCATTGAGCAAAACAGAGGAAATGGCTATATTTGGCATACAACAGGAAGCGGTAAAACCCTCACCTCTTTTAAGGCATCTACCTTGTTAAAAGATAATCGCAACATAGCAAAATGTCTTTTTGTGGTAGACAGAAAGGATCTTGACCGACAGACCAGAGAGGAATTCAATAAGTTCCAAGAGGGATGTGTGGAAGAAAACACCAATACGGAAACTTTGGTAAAAAGACTTGTTTCGGAGGACTATCGAGATAAAGTCATTGTAACGACCATTCAAAAGTTGGGTTTGGCGCTTGACGACGATAATAAGCGCAGTAAAGAGAAAAAGAAAAAAGGTGAGCTCACATACAAAGAAAGATTGGCGCCTTTAAAAGATAGCAGAATTGCAATTATTTTTGATGAATGCCATCGTTCACAGTTTGGAGAAAACCATAAAGCAATTAAAAACTTTTTCCCAAAAGCTCAGCTGTTTGGGTTTACTGGCACACCTATTTTTGAAGAAAACGCAACTTATAAGCAAATTGATGGAACAATCGGTTCTTATACAACCACGAAGGATATTTTTGAAAAAGAGCTGCATGCTTATACGATTACTCATGCCATCGAAGACAGAAATGTATTGCGATTCCATATTGACTACTTCAAGCCAGAAAATGGCAGAGATGCTTCAAGAATCAATGAGGAACAACAAAAAAGGGCTGTGGTACAAACTATTCTGTCAAAACATGACGCTATAACAAATAACAGAAGATACAACGCTATTTTAGCCACATCATCAATCAATGATGCTATTGAATATTACAACTTCTTCAAAGAAGCACAACAAAATTGTATTGATGCTGACGACAGTGAATTTACGCCATTGAATATCGCCTGCGTATTTTCGCCGCCGGCGGAAGGTAATAAGGATGTTCAGCAAATTCAAGAGGATCTTCCGCAGGAAAAAGAAGACAATAAAAAAGAACCTGATAAAAAGAAACAAGCTTTGACCAGTATTATCAAAGACTATAATGAACAGTATGGAACTAGCCATGACATCAACAATTTTGATGTGTATTATCAGGATGTACAGCAAAGAATTAAAGACCAGAAATATACTAACGCAGATTATCCTCATAAAAACAAAATTGACATTACCATTGTTGTGGATATGCTGCTGACCGGTTTTGATTCTAAGTATCTGAATACTTTGTATGTAGATAAGAACTTAAAATATCATGGGTTGATTCAGGCATTTTCCAGAACAAATCGAGTTTTAAATGATACAAAACCTTATGGTAATATTCTTGATTTCAGAAGCCAGTCTGATGAAGTAGATAAAGCTATTGCTCTGTTTTCCGGTGAAAATAACAGTAACCGAGCAAAAGAAATATGGCTTGTTGACCCAGCACCAAAGGTTGTTGAGAAACTGGATAAGGCAGTAAGTGAATTAGAAAAGTTTATGGAATCTCAAGGATTGGAGTGCAAACCGGAAGAGGTAAACAACTTGAAAGGTGATGCCGCAAGATGTGAATTTATCAATAAATTCAAGGAAGTACAGCGTTTGAAAACGCAGTTGGAGCAGTACACGGAAATTGAAGAAAAAGACGCAGAAAAAATCGAGGAGCTGTTGCCGGAGGATACCCTGCGTGCGTTCCGTGGTGCTTATATTGATGTGGCACAAAGGCTGAAATCTGAGCAAGGAAAAGAGAACGAGGATAAAAATTCTGAAGTTGAACAGCTCGATTTTGAGTTTGTTCTGTTTTCGTCTGCAATTATCGACTACGACTATATCATGGCATTAATTGCGAAATACACCCAGACCGAACCGAAAAAGAAAAAAATGAGCAAAGAACAACTCATCGGTATGCTTTCGGCTACTTCTAATTTGCTTGATGAAAGAGAAGATATTATCGAATATATCGATTATCTTCAAGTTGGCGTGGCTTTGGATGAAAAGGAAATCAAAACGGGGTATCAGAAATTCAGAGAACAGAAAAACAATCAGGAAATCAATATCATTGCGAAAAAACACGGCATTGAAATCCAAAGTTTGCAAGCGTTTATTCAGGAAATTATTGACCGAATGATTTTTGACGGAGAAAAACTTGGCGACCTTTTTGCACCGCTTGACCTAAGTTGGAGAGAAAGAACTCAAAAAGAACTGGATTTGGTGGCTGATTTGATTCCGTTGTTAAAGAGACTGGCAGATGGTCGTGAAATTGTGGGGTTGAGTGCGTATGAATAAGAAGAAAGAAATAGTGCCGAAGTTTAGGTTTCCTAAGTATGTGAACTCAGAACAGTGGATAAGCACAGAGTTAAGCAGCCTGCTTGATTATGAAAGACCTGATTTATATATTGTAGAAAGCGATAATTATAAAAATGAAGGTATTCCTGTGTTAACCGCTAATAAAAGTTTTATATTAGGTTATACAGATGAGAAAAATAATATTTATAGTCGTGTTCCAGTAATTATTTTTGATGACTTTACTACAGAAAAGAAGTATGTAGATTTCCCATTTAAAGTTAAATCATCGGCTATTAAAATTTTAAAACCAAAAGGAAATAATGTACTTAAATTTGTTTTCGAATTAATGAACACAATAAATTTTGAAGCCAAAGAACATAAAAGATATTATATTTCAACATATCAAAAATTATTTGTTTATGTTCCCAAAGATGTTAAGGAACAACAAAATATTGCTGATTGTTTATCCTCCACTGATGATCTGATTGACGCAGAAAGCAGAAAACTGAAAGTATTAGAAAAATACAAAAAAGGCTTGATGCAAAAGCTGTTCCCTGCGGAAGGGAAAACCCTGCCTGAATGGAGATTTCCTGAGTTCAAACATTGTGGAAATTGGGAACAAGTAACTCTCACTAAAGTAGCTTTTTACGAAAACGGAAAAGCTCACGAGAATTATATAGAAGAATATGGAAAGTATATTGTTGTAAATTCAAAATTTATCGCAACCAATGGAGAAGTAACAAAACATTCAAATACAGCTAATTTGCTCGCTAAAAGAGGAGACATATTAATGGTACTTAGTGATGTACCTAATGGGAGAGCTCTTGCAAAATGTTATTTCGTTAACGGAAACGATAAATATACTGTAAATCAACGAATTTGTAGATTGAGACCATATGATATTGATTCGTTATTTTTGTTTTATTATGTGAATAGGAACAAATATTTTTTGGATTTTGATGATGGAGTTAAACAAACAAATTTAAAGAAAAGCGATGTATTAGCTTGCCCTTTGTTGAAACCAAAAGAAAAAAGAGAGCAACAAAAAATTGCGGACTGTTTATCAGAAATAGACACTATGATTACAGAGCAATTAAAGAAAATAGAGAGGTTAGAAACACATAAAAAAGGATTGTTGCAGGGCTTGTTTCCTTCTCTTGAGGAGGTAGATGTATGAGTATAAATGTACCGGAAAAGCTGTCTAAACAGGAATATAACGGTATTCTTAACGATTTGAAAAAATATGATTTAACTAAATACACCGATCTGATTAAAGAAAATTATAAAAAGCCAAAAGGAGAAACGGAGTATTCCTTAAAAGATGGTATTGCTGAGCCAATTCGCAACAATTTAGATTATGTGTTTAAACGGATTTCAGATAAGCAAGTATTCGACAACCTGCAAGAAATCGCCCAATATTTAAGGATGCTGCTGGAAGATAAAAAATATGTTTTACTATTTGCCTATAATGGTACCGGCAAAACAAGGTTGTCCGCCGAATTTAAGACATTAGGGCAGACGCTGAATGAAGAAACGGGAGAAAAAACGGCAGACACATTATATTATAATGCTTTTACAGAAGATCTCTTTTACTGGGATAATGATTTGGAAAATGATACTGAGCGGTTTTTGAAATTAAATAGACACTCTCGGTTCTTTTCAGGCCTGAGAGACTTGGAAATGGAAAGCAGAATTCGTCCCTTTTTACATCGTTATGCCGATTTTGATTTCACCATTGATTATGATGAATATAAAATTAGCTTTTATAGGAATGTTGCAATCGACGGAGTCAGTCAAAGAGTTGACAATATTAAAGTTTCCCGTGGTGAAGAGAATATATTTATCTGGTGTTTTTTCTTGGCTATTATGCAGTTAGTTGTGGATAAAGTAGAATCCTATGATTGGGTCCAGTACATTTATATTGATGATCCAATTTCGTCTCTGGATGATAATAATGCAATTGCTGTGGCAAGTCATTTAGCAACTTTAATGAGTGGCGCAGATATAAAAGTAATCGTGTCGACACATCATGCGTTATTTTATAATGTTTTGTGCAATGAAATTGCAAAGGCGGAAAGACTGTTTTTTCAAAAGCTATCAGGAACTGGTTACATATTAAAGGATACAAGTAAGACTCCCTTTTTTCATCATGTTGCTTCGCTGAAGGAATTAAAGAAGGCTGCTGATTCGGGAGAACTCTATACTTATCACTTCAATATTCTCCGGAACATTTTGGAAAAGACGGCATCTTTCTACGGATATAAAGATTTCTCATCGTGCTTAAGAAAAGAAGATGAGGATTCCGTCGTGTATAGAAGAATAATAAATCTGTTAAGCCATGGTAACTATTCGATTTTCGATCCAAAAGAAATGGTCGAAGAAAACAAAGAACATTTTAAAAGAATACTGAATGATTTTTTGGAAGATTACAAATTTAATCAAAATATATTTGATACAGAGCAAGCACAGGAGGATAACTGATGAATGACACACAACAAAAACAGTTAGGCTCAACATTATGGGCGATTGCTGATAAACTGCGTGGCGCAATGAACGCCGATGATTTTAGGGATTATATGCTGTCTTTTCTCTTTTTGCGTTACTTGTCTGATAATTATGAAGAAGCAGTAAAAAAAGAATTGGGCAGTGATTATCAAAAAAGTGAGACTGAAATTCAAAAAAATGGAGAAGATCTTGATAGCTATATTGGCGAGCTTAAATCTGTTATTACCCAATACAGTAAATCGCTTTCTCTTGAAAAATTAGGGTTACATAAAGACGAAAAAGACCATCAAAAAATTGAAAAAGCAAGACAAGATTTTGTGGATGATAATAATAAGATGCTTTATAGCCACAATGTAATCCCGCTTGCAGTCTGGTATATTCGCAATTTGGATCAAGTTGATATGCTTGAAAAACAAATGCGCCGTAAAATTCATTATGTGATAAAACCGGCATATTTGTGGAGTAATATCTATGAATTGGCACGAACACAAAATAGTCAATTGCTGAAAACTTTGCAGAGTGGCTTTAAATATATTGAGAATGAGTCGTTTGAAAGCAGATTTCGTGGATTGTTTTCAGAAGTTAATCTGGATTCCGATAAGCTCGGGAAAAATTATGGTGAACGCAATAGCTTACTATGTTCGATTATTACAGAAATCGCAAAAGGACTTGCCGAATTTCCAAATGAAACAGATATTCTGGGTGACGCCTACGAATATTTGATTGGCCAGTTTGCTGCTGGTTCTGGTAAAAAAGCGGGTGAATTCTATACCCCGCAGCAGGTTTCAACTATCCTTTCCCGAATTGTATCTCTTGATAGTCAAGATCCAAGCACCGGAAAAAAGAGCAAACTAAGAAACGTACTCGATTTTGCCTGTGGTTCAGGTTCTTTGTTAATTAATGTACGAAAACAATTTGGTGCAAATGGTATCGGTCAGATCTATGGGCAGGAGAAAAATATTACGACCTACAACCTTGCTCGTATGAATATGTTACTTCATGGTGTAAAGGATTCTGAATTTCAAATTCATCATGGTGATTCTTTGCTAAATGACTGGAATATTTTGAATGAAATGAATCCAGCAAAAAAAATGCAGTTTGAGGCGGTCGTAGCCAATCCGCCTTTCAGCTATAGATGGCAACCTAAAGAAGAAACGGCAGAGGACTTCCGTTTCAAGAATTACGGACTTGCTCCAAAGTCAGCGGCAGACTTCGCCTTTTTATTGCACGGATTCCACTTTCTAAGTGATGACGGAACAATGGCGATTATTCTACCGCATGGTGTACTATTCCGTGGTGGTGCCGAGGAAAAAATCAGAACAAAACTTCTCAAAGATGGGAATATTGATGCTGTCATAGGGTTACCGGCAAATCTGTTTTTTTCTACGGGTATTCCAGTGTGTATTCTGGTTCTTAAAAAGTACAAGAAGTATGATGATGTACTGATTATCAATGCAAGTGAGTATTTTGAAAAAGGGAAGCGCCAAAATACGCTTTTACTGGAGCATATTGATAAGATCGTTAAAACATACCAATACCGAAAAGAAGATGACAAAAAGTATTCCCGCCGAGTTTCTATGGAAGAAATAGAGAAAAATGGATACAATCTAAATATTTCTCGATATGTCAGCACTGCACCTGAAGAAGAGATTATTGACCTGGAGGAAGTACGGCAGGAACTTGAAAAAATTGAAAGCGACATTAGCCAAGCAAAAGCTGTACATAATGAGTTTTTGAAGGAATTGGGATTAAAATTGCTTCCGTAATAACTTCGGTGCAAGTTGCACCGAAGCTGAGATTTAAATTTCGTATCAATCCTCGGCAATATGCCGGGGATTGATTTTTGCCAAAAAACTTCCCGACATATTGTCGGAAAGTTATGAATCTGAGTATTTTTACTTCATCCCAAATTGGGATAAAGTTATCTTTCGGTGTATAGGATTTTAAAAATTTAACTTTGGACCAAGTTGGTCTGAAGCAAATGATTGATGTTAGAACTTCTCGCCAATTTGGTACAAAGTTGTTCCGTAAAAATTTCCAAGTTGGGAATTTTTTAAGCCAATATAAGTAAATCGCTACTTGGCAAGCAGTGTAAACCTGTACAGGTTTACT
>ENA-ORRW01001054-ORRW01001054.1-human-gut-metagenome-genome-assembly--contig:-NODE-1054-length-28615-cov-6.868067_pt1 | contig 28615 bp, 15 predicted proteins | sample MGYA00242183_ERZ509150 | MGnify/ENA primary metagenome ERZ509150 (study PRJEB26280, sample SAMEA2338639) | human gut metagenome | biome: human gut; feature: human-associated habitat; material: faeces... | reverse complement strand
CAACGGATGGAGAATACAGGGATATCGCACATCCCATCAATTCTTCCACCAGAGAAAATTTGCAGAGAGTGATCCTGAAGAGTTACGAGAAGGCTTTGGATGAGCCGGAAGAAGTCATCTGAACAGAATAATAACAAAAAAGCTGTTGTCTCAAGAGAAATCTGAGACAGCAGCTTTTTATTTATTAAAATCAGGATCTCTGATAAGCGCACAATCCATTTTCAAATTGCAGTCTGTCGATTAACTCCAGAGAACCGCCGACTCTTCGATACAATTCAATGGTTCCGACAGCAGTGCCGCCCTCCCACAGAGGAGAGGGAGAGACTTTCCCATCCGGATTTTCATAGAGCAGGGGCATCATCTGTTCCTTACTGCAGCTTCCGGAGATTCGGATGACGGAAGTTAGGTTCTGAGCTTTGAAGTGCCAGATGAGGCGTTTGTTGGTCTCTTTGACTTTCCACTTGCAACGGGGCAGCGTAAGCGGTTTGCCGAAGTGATATTCGAAATCTTCTCCGGTATAAGTCAGCTGCATCAGAATTCTCCGCCGCATGGGGAAAAATAAAAATTTCGGACAACAACCGTCGATAGCGAGAGCGGAATGCTTCAGCTCACGACCGTTTCGTTCACTGATCAGATGACCGGAAGCAAACTGCAGCCATGGCTGATTGTAGCTGCGTCCCCAATGCTTGTCCGCATAGCCGTAGGAAGCCTCCGGAGTAATATCATAGGTGACACCGTTTAAAATAACAGTTCCGCGGAAAAAGGTCCGGATTCCCTCACCGTGCCAGTAGCTTTCCAGTGCATGGATCGCCGTGAAAAAGGCATTGGCAATATATCCGGTATGGCAGGCTACCGCCTTGTGCATTTCCAGATCCCACACGAAACTGCCGGCATCGGTCATCAGAGAGCGATGTCTTGCGGTATCCTCGGAGATCTCGATGGCACCACTGATGCGATTCTCACTTAAGACACAGTCCTCAATCTGCATATAAAAAGGATCCTGCGCTACCTGCAGAGCAGTCATGGGATAGTAGGACTGCAATTGCAGTCCACCGTCACCGTCCTTCGGGAAAACGCCTGCTTTCACGCAGAGATAGGAGGGCTTCATGCCGTGCCGTCTGTAATAAGGATGTTGTCCTAAAATCGGTTGTGCAGCGCCAAGTGCCGGATTCAAAATACTGTATTCCACAAAAAAAGTGCGGGTCTCCTGTGTCGTAGGACAAACGCCCTGGAAAGAATGCCACCAGCGCATATAACCACGTTTTGCATCAGAACCCCGCAACATATATGCATTTCTCTTCAGATCAGATATGTTCATCGATGAAAGACTCCCCCGCTTTAGTACCCCTCAAACAACATTTCGTAGATAATATCTATATTATAATACTATATGTTGTGAATGACAAGGGTGTCGGAAGAATCTTAAGAAAGTTTTAGAGATTTTCTTTGATCCGGATATCCACCGCGGTATAATTGTATTCTTTCTCCGGAGTCTCTCCGGTGGTCAGATAGGCGAACAGCAGGGAAAGGGGTTTGCTGCCCTGGATCTTTGGCTGTTGGCAGATAGTAGCGGCAATGGTGTCATTTTCCAACATCTGTCTCGTGGTAGGAACCAGATCGAAAGCAATGATCCGAACGGAATCTTTTCTCTCCAGGGCTTCCACACTGCGGCAACCGCCGTAGACACCGCCGGCAGCAAAAAACAGCGCATTGATCTCGGGGTGTTTTGACAACAGTGCGGTGGTCTTCTCGTAGCTTTCTACTTCGTCATCGTGGATCTCCACCGTGTCTACCACGTGGATCCGGTTGCGGTAAGGGGCTAAGGTTTTAAGAAATCCGGCAATACGCTCCGTATGACAGAGAATCTTGGAGGAACCGGTGACGATACCAATGTTTACCATACCGGAAGTCATCAGCTGTAAAAGCCCGGCGGCAGTGGCACCACTGCGGGTATAATTGCTGCCCACATAAGCGAGGCGTCTGGAATTTTCAATGTCTGTATTCAGCGTGACTACGGGGATGCCTTGTTCATATAACGCATTGATGCGGTTGCGGATCCGGTCGTCATTATAAGGAGTCATGGCGATGCCGTTTATCTCTTCCGCCAGTAACTCGTCGATTGTCTGCAACTGCGCCTCCACACCGAAGGAGATCTGTTTTGTAATTACAGTGCAGTTGTAATTTGCCAGCTCTTCCGCTTTTTCATCGATTCCTGCCAATACATCCTGGAAAAAGGGATTCCCGGTGGAAAACAGAATGACGCCTAACTTCAATCTCTTTTTCTGGGCAGCCAGGACCAGACCGGCACGATTGGGTTTATAGTCCAGTTCTTTTGCTATTTTTCTGATCTTCTCAGCAGTCTCCGGGTTTACTGCGCCGCGGTCGTTTAAGACACGATCCACGGTGCCGCGGGACACTCCGGCAAGAGCTGCAATTTCTTTGATTGTAGCCATAAAAATCCCCCTATATTTTGTTATAAAAGTATCACAATCTCCACATAAAGTCAATGAATGATACGCGTTTGTCCGAGCACGGTTTTGATAGACGGACATCGGGAACATACAGCTTCACTTTTTTGAGAAAATCATAGGAAACATAAAACTTCTACTTGAAAATATTTCTCACAGCAGTTATGATTAAAATGTAACGTGCACGAGCACATAGAGGCGGAGGAACAGAAGTAAACCGTAAACATAAATAAAATGAAACTTATGGGACAGAAAATGCAGTACAGATAAAATGGGAGGAAGAGCATGTTATATATTGGAATTGACCTTGGTACGTCAGCGGTAAAGCTGCTGTTAATGGATAGTCAGGGGAATATTTGTAATATTGTATCCCGGGAATACCCCTTGTATTTCCCGCATCCCGGCTGGTCGGAACAGAATCCTAAGGACTGGTATGAACAGACCATGGAGGGCATCCGGGAGCTTTTAAAAGACGCAGACAAGAATCAGGTGGCAGGCATCAGCTTTGGCGGACAGATGCACGGACTGGTCCTCCTGGATGAGCAGGATCAGGTGATCCGCCCGGCGATTCTATGGAATGACGGCAGAACCACCGAGGAATGTGACTACCTGAACAACGTGATCGGCAAGGAGAAGCTGTCGGAGTATACCGCAAATATCTCCTTTACCGGTTTTACCGCACCAAAGATCCTCTGGGTGAAAAAGAATGAGCCGGAGAATTTTGCAAGGATCAAAAAGATCATGCTTCCGAAGGATTACATTGCGTATCGTCTGACCGGAGTACATTGTACGGATGTATCGGATGCTTCCGGTATGCTCCTGTTCGATGTGAAGAATCGTTGCTGGTCGAAGGAGATGTGTGAGATCTGCGGTGTGAGCGAAGATCAGCTGGCGACCTGTTATGAAAGCTATGAAAAGGTGGGCTGCGTATTGCCTGAGGTGGCAGATGAACTGGGACTTCCGCACAAGGTAGTGGTAGCAGCGGGAGCCGGAGACAATGCGGCAGCGGCTGTGGGAACCGGAACGGTTGGGGATAATATGTGTAATATTTCTCTGGGAACCAGTGGAACGATTTTTATCTCTTCCAATCATTTCGGTGTGGATCAGAACAATGCCCTGCATTCTTTTGCTCATGCAGACGGACATTACCATCTCATGGGTTGCATGTTAAGTGCTGCATCCTGCAATAAGTGGTGGATGGATGAGATCATCGGAACGAAGGATTACGCCGCGGAGCAGGCACAGATCAGTAAGCTTGGCGAGAATCATGTCTATTTCCTGCCGTATCTGATGGGTGAGCGTTCTCCACATAACGATCCCAATGCCAGAGGTACCTTTATCGGCATGACCATGGACACCTCAAGAGCCGATATGACCCAGGCAGTATTGGAAGGTGTAGCATTTGCCTTGAGAGATTCTCTGGAGGTGGCAAAATCTCTGGGGATCCATCTGGAACGGACCAAGATCTGCGGCGGAGGAGCGAAGAGCCCGCTGTGGAAGAAAATGATCGCCAACATTCTGAATCTGAAGGTGGATGTGATTGAGAGTGAAGAGGGCCCGGCCATGGGTGGTGCCATGCTGGCAGCGGTAGCCTGTGGCGAATATGCAAGTGTGGAAGAGATTGCGGAGAAGTTTGTGAAAGTCACCGGAACGGTAGAACCGGATCCGGAGCTGGTAGCGAAGTATGAAGATTGTTATCAGAAATTCCGCCAGATCTATCCGGCATGCAAGCCGCTGTTTGAGATTATTAAATAACATCGTAGAAAAATCAAACAACGACATAACAAAATGAACCTCGCTATTTTCAGATTGTGCTATAATAGAGAAAGGCTGGTAGAGTAGAATGAAAATTTTGTCAGTAAAGGATCCTGCGTTTCGAAAATACGGCAGAGTGATCACCAACGTGAATTTCACAGAACTGGTGGAGGAGATGAAGAAGACTCCGATTCCCGAGGGAGTGGTATATGAGCCCGGGATCAACGCACTGGAAGCACTACCTGTGAAAAAAGAACTGGAGACGGTCACCTACGGAGAGACGCCCATACAGATCGGCTATTGTAATGGTCATAATTCCAAATTAAATGCTGTGGAATATCACAGAAGTTCTGAGATCAATGTGGCAGCTACGGATGCCATTCTGCTCCTCGGACAGTTGGCAGATGTGGCAGAGGATTTTACCTATGATACTTCTAAGATGGAAGCATTTTTAGTACCGGCGGGTACCGGTGTGGAAGTCTTCGCTACTTCTCTGCATTATGCACCCTGCGGTGTGGACGGTCAGGGATTTCAGGTGGCAATTGTATTGCCCCAGGGCACTAATTATCCGCTTCAGGGAACCCATCAGAAAGTGGATCATGGCTGTGCACCCAGTGAGGATGCACTGCTTGCCGCTACGAATAAGTGGCTGATCGGTCATGCAGAGGGCGGACTTCCCGAGGGAAGCTTTATCGGACTGATTGGAGAGAATTTGGATGTCAGCAAATAATGTTGGCAGAATAAAAAGATTTGAACGCCGGAAGCTTCCTGCGTGGATGCAGGACGGCGGTAAAATAAATGGTATAGAGAAAAAGAAAACGAAAACAGGAGGATTACAAAATGAGTAATTTACCCGAAGTAAAAATTGGTGTTGTGGCTGTCAGCCGTGACTGTTTCCCCGAGAGCCTTTCCGTGAACAGAAGAAAAGCTCTGATGAAGGCTTATACCGAGAAGTACGGCACCGACAGTGTCTATGAGTGTCCCGTATGTATCGTTGAGAGCGAGATCCATATGGTACAGGCTCTGGAGGATATCAGGAAGGCAGGCTGTAACGCACTGTGCGTATATCTGGGCAATTTCGGCCCCGAGATCTCCGAGACCTTACTGGCAAAGCATTTTGACGGTCCTGCCATGTTCATTGCGGCAGCAGAAGAGACCCAGAACGATCTGGTAGGAGGCAGAGGCGATGCTTACTGCGGTATGCTGAATGCCAGTTACAACTTAAAGCTTCGTAATATCAAGGCTTACATTCCTGAGAATCCTGTGGGAACCGCAGCAGAGTGCGCAGACATGCTCCATGAGTTCATTCCCATTGCAAGAGCTATCGTGGGCTTAAGCGACCTAAAGATCATTTCCTTCGGTCCCAGACCTTTGAACTTCTTAGCTTGTAACGCACCGATCAAGCAGCTGTACAATCTGGGTGTGGAGATCGAGGAGAATTCCGAGCTGGATCTGTTCGAAGCTTTCAAGAAGCATGACGGAGATGAGAGAATTCCGGCTAAGGTAAAAGAGATGGAAGCAGAGCTGGGCGCAGGCAACCACAAGCCCGAAGTACTGCCGAAGCTTGCTCAGTATGAACTGACCCTGCTTGACTGGATCGAGGCGCACAAGGGGTATCGTAAGTATGTAGCGATTGCCGGCAAATGCTGGCCTGCATTCCAGACTCAGTTCGGTTTTGTACCCTGCTATGTGAACAGCCGCCTTACCGGTATGGGCATTCCTGTATCCTGTGAGGTAGATATCTACGGCTGCTTAAGTGAGTTCATCGGAACCTGTGTCAGCGCCGATGCCGTTACTCTGTTAGACATCAACAACACCGTTCCCGATGACATGTACGAAGAGTCCATCAAGGGCAAATTCAACTATACGCACAAGGATACCTTCATGGGCTTCCATTGCGGCAATACCAACTCTAAGAAGCTGACCTCCTGCAACATGAAGTACCAGATGATCATGGCAAGAACCCTTCCCGAAGAGGTGACCCAGGGTACTCTGGAAGGAGATATTGTTCCCGGAGACATCACCTTCTACCGCTTACAGTCCACCGCGGACAACAAGCTGCGCGCATACATTGCACAGGGCGAAGTCCTTCCTGTTGCGACCAGATCCTTCGGTGGTATCGGTATTTTCGCTATCCCCGAGATGGGACGTTTCTATCGTCACGTACTGATTGAGAAGAACTTCCCTCACCACGGTGCCGTTGCGTTCGGACACTTCGGCAAGGCTCTGTACGAAGTATTCAAGTACATCGGCGTACCTGTAGAGGATCTGAACTTTAACCAGCCGAAGAGCATGCTGTATCCGACCGAGAATCCTTTCGCATAAAAAGAACTTAAGTAACTGGCAAGTTAGTTAACTAACCGGACGAACTCCCGGGATGGACAGAAAGGCTCTCTTTCAGTTGTAAAATCTACGAGTGTGAATTTTCTAAGAAAAGTGATTTAGCGGTTCTAAACCGGACGGGGCCGCCTACAGTCGACATCCATGTCGACCATCGGCTAACGCGAACGTCCTGTTCGCGTTGCCCCTGTCTTTCAACACTTTTCAAGAAAATATCAACACTCTCCGACAAAACAACTGAAAGAGAGCCTTTCTGTCCATCCCGGGAGTTCTGCGTTTCTAAAGTTGCCAGAAAACCAGTAGCCCCGGTTGCATATAAGAATAAGCTGACCGTAAACAGACGCCGGCACTTAGCGAGGGTACTTTCCTCGCTTATGTGCCGCTGCGCTCTGTTTCCGAGTGAAAACGATGTCAGCGTTTCTTATATGCAATCGAGGCTACGGATGGCTAGCCAATAAGTTCGTTAACTTGCTATTTAGCAGGAGATTTCTTCCGGGCTTTCACAACATACACAATGGCGATTGCCACATCCGCACAGTAGATAAAACATCCGATCCCCATGAAGATGGCACCCGGCAGGGAGACAAGCCTTTCTTTGCGCATGCGAATACTGCAGCCGATGGAACTGATGCCGGTGAGCAGGATCGTCAAAAGATCAATGAGTACTGCCCACAGGAGAAAGCCGATGCCCCAGACACTCATGGCAAGTCCGATGAAACCCAGGATAAAGTGCATGATATAAGCAGGAATCTGAATTCCTTTGATGATCAGGTTCATCCGGGCAGCCTGCCCTGCAGTCAATTTTCCCCTGGCGGTCTGTACCGCATTGACGATTACGATGACAAAGGAATACAGGTTATAGATGACTGCGATGATAAGCAGGACAAGCAGGGAGATATCCGTGGTATCCTCTGGCAGTACGCCTACAAACAGGAAGAAGACAGCAAGAATCAATACATAAATATAAGGATAGATAATTACAGGTATCATTTTCAGATATTTCAAAAATTCGTTCATGACAATTCCCCGCTCATAATAACAATGCTTGTAAAAAAATGACAAAAAGAGTATAGCAAAAAAACATAAAATGTGCAAAAAAAGATATTGCTTTTTTTGAGCGCCGCGTATATACTCTCAACGATAGAAATAACAGGAAACACTGATAAATTCAGTGCTTGCGGTTGATTTGAAAAATGGAGAGGTTATTACCATGACGAAAGATCTGACAAAAGGAAGCCCCATGAGACTTATCATCAGTTTTGCGGTACCGTTACTGTTCGGTTTTCTATTTCAGCAGTTTTACAATCTGGTGGATACGATGATCGTAGGACGGTTTCTGGGAGTAGACGACCTGGCAGCGGTAGGCTCTACCGGTTCCATCAACTTTCTGGTGATTGGTTTCTGCATGGGTGTCTGCAACGGATTCGCTATCCCCGTATCTCATAAATTCGGTGCCGGAGATTATGTAGGTATGCGGAAATATGTGGCGAACTGCGCTTGGCTGGGACTGGCATTTTCCGTGGTTATGACGGTCGTGACGGCAATTCTGTGCCGGGATATTCTGGTATGGATGAAGACCCCTTCCAATATTATTGATGGGGCTTATGATTATATTTTTATTATTTTCATCGGTATCCCTACTGTGTATCTGTATAATATCGTGGCAGGTGTGATCCGCGCTACCGGCGATAGCAAGACTCCTGTGGTATTTTTAGTGCTGTCTTCCATTATTAATATTGTGCTGGATCTGTATTTTATCATATCCCTGCACATGGGCGTGGCGGGGGCAGCCTGGGCTACGGTGATTTCCCAGGGCGTCTCCGGTGTGGCGTGTCTGGTCTATATGGTGAAAAAGTTCGAGATCCTGCGGATCCGCAGGGAAGAATGGAAAGCGGACGGGCATATGATGATGGTGCTGTGCGGCATGGGCGTTCCCATGGGATTACAATATTCCATTACCGCCATCGGCAGCGTGATCTTACAGACTGCAGCCAATACCTTAGGTTCTGCGGCAGTTGCGGCCATGACTGCAGGCGGTAAGATCGGTAACTTCTTAGCCTGTCCTTTTGATGCCATGGGTTCTACCATGGCGACCTACGGTGGACAGAACGTGGGAGCCGGCAAACTGGATCGTCTTGGCAAGGGCCTTAAATCCTGCGTGCTGTTGGGGGTAGGATACTCTGTGATCGCATTTTTGATCGCCGTATTTTTCGGCGGTCCGCTGGCACAGCTGTTCGTGGACAGCGGCGAAGCAGAGATCATTGTCAACGTGCGTGCTTTCCTGTTATGGAATACGGCATTCTACATTCCACTTGCACTGGTGAACATTGTCCGTTTCCTGATCCAGGGTATGGGTTTCCCGAAATTCGCCATTTTAGCAGGTGTCTTCGAAATGATCGCCAGATCCCTGGCAGGCTTTGGGCTGGTGCCCATCATCGGCTTCACCGGGGTATGTCTGGGCAGCCCCATTGCCTGGATCATGGCGGATGCATTTCTTATTCCGGCTTATTTCCATGTGAGTAAGGTGCTGCAAAAGAGGATGGCGCCGCAAACGGATGCCCCACAGGCAGTTTGACGATACGTCGGTCGTAAGTTACCAGACCGTTGACCTCTTCCTCTACATCGGAGAGCTGCGTGTATACCGCACCGCTCAATCCTTTTGAGATCAGAGGAAATAATTGTCTGGAAAATAACTGCTTCAAGGCAGCAGCCATCTCCTCCGGAGTGTCATATTTCTGGTATCCGTAGACACGGTCCACGCTGGAATGCCCATCGATATGGCAGGCGTAGCCACCATATTCCGAGATAACGAAAGCCCTTTTTCCATCCAATTTAACCTGTAACGGACGGAAATAATTATGAATACTGCGGAAATCCCCGCCTTTCTGGTCAAACCAGCCGCTGGCATGGTCTACCGGACGGGTGGGGTCTTTTTTTGCCACCATTTTCGCGATACGGGCGGCATCGAACTGCCCCCAGCCCTCGTTGAAAGGCACCCACACGGCAATGGAAGGCACATTGTACAGATGATCTATGGTGTCTAAACATTCCTGCTCCCAGATTTTCCGGCCTTCCTCGGAGCTACGGGAGAACAGTTCGTAATGATTGTCCTTCGTGTGGGCGGACATGTGGGGGAACAATGTTGGCATATAACACACCCAGGGCATATGATAGGTAGAGCCACCGCTGACCATATCCTGCCATACGATCATTCCCAGACGATCACAGTGGTAATACCAGCGCAGAGACTCGATCTTGATATGTTTCCGGAGCATGTTGAAGCCCAGGCCTTTTGCAAGGTTAATATCATAGACAAAGGCCTCATCGCAGGGAGCGGTCATCAGTCCGTCGGACCAGTAGCCCTGATCCAGGATCCCATGGAGAAAATAGGGCTTGTGATTCAGGCAGAAGCGGGGGATACCCTTAGAATCTCGCTCTACGGAGTAGCAGCGCATGGCAAAATACCCTTCCACGGTATCACCATCGGCAGTCAGAGTAAAGGGATACAGCCAGGGGTGTTCCGGACTCCAGGGCTTGAAATTCACAGGCTCCGGTGCATCAGCGGGGTCTGCTGCGGAATAGGTGACGCTGGCGGGAAAAGAAAGTACTACCGTGGTATGCGTGAGCCCAAAGGAATCCTGTTGCTCAGAAATTTTACGTACACGCATCCGCGTGAGTGAACCGGTATTTTCCTGCGCGAGGGTTCCGTCGCAGGAGGGAATGTTCACCCGGAATTCCAAATGGTTGAACGGCTTCGGAGAACACAGAACGAAGGTTACGGAAGCCTTGTTGTACTCCGGGGTGATCTTATAATTGATTACATAGTTTTCCGGGACCCATTCGTACCAGACACTCTGCCAGATGCCACTCTGGGCGGTGTAGAACATGCCGCCGCGGTTCAGGGTCTGCTTTCCTCTGGTGGCGTAACCGGTGTCGGTCAGATCCCGGACTTTTACATAGAGAGATACCGGATCTGCGTTTACATATGCTGTGATATCTAAAGAAAAAGGAAGGTAGCCGCCGCTGTGGGTGCCAAGCTGCTTTGTACCGAGGAAGACGGTTGCCTCCTGATCTACCGCGTCAAAATGCAGAATGCAGCGCATATTTTCCTCTTTTTGGGAAAGCTCTTCCGTGGAAAAAGAAAGTTCCCGGTGGTACCACAGGTATTCTTCAGGCTCCAGCCGTCTGTTTACTCTGGAAAGCAGGGATTCCGGAGAAAAAGGAACCCGGATGATACCCTGAGCAGTAAAATACGCAGGATCTTCCGAAGCCTTACTTCCGTCCGCAGGCACAAAAGCATATTCCCAGAGACCGTTTTGCATATGATAATCTGTCCGTCTCATCTGCGGGCGGGGATATTCCGACAGGATATCGTCATAAGAACCGGAACGCATTATCATTTCGCCCCAGGGAGTAAAGAGGGGATGCAGGATGTCTTCCGGGTGTGCCTGATTCAGATTCGCAGCAGCATCTTTTAAGTTCATGCGAAAACCTTCTTTCCTAAAATAGATTATTTATAGTATACTACATTTGGAAAGCATAGCACATGAAAAATGATACGATTCTTTGAGAAAAAAGTTTAGATAAGCCATCCAGAGAATTCATGCTGAAAATATGAGGTAGTACAGATGAATATATTGACTGTTGATAATATAACCAAAAGTTATGGAGTACGCAAGATTTTTGACGGAGCCTCCTTTTTCCTACAGGAAGGGGAAAAGGCCGGAATCATTGGTATTAACGGAACCGGAAAATCTACACTATTAAAAATAATTGCCGGGCTGGAAGAGACCGATGACGGTACCGTGATCAAGGCAAATCACTGTCTGGTGCGTTATCTGCCGCAGAATCCGGAGTTCGCACCGGAAGAGACCGTACTGGAAGCGGTGCTGCGGGGCAACCGCGTGGAGGAAAACGCAGGAACCATCGAGGCGGATGCCAAAAGCATGCTGACAAAACTGGGTGTTACGGAATTTGACCAGCCCTGCGGGCAGTTGTCCGGCGGACAGCGCAAGCGTCTGTCACTGGTATCGGTACTGTTGTCCCCGGCGGAGATCCTGTTATTGGACGAGCCTACCAACCATCTGGACAATTCCATGTCCGACTGGCTGGAGGAGCAGCTGCGCCGCAGAAAAGGTGCCATGATCATGGTCACTCACGACCGGTATTTCCTGGACAGCGTCACTGACCGGATCCTAGAGCTGGACAAGGGGAAGATCTATTCTTATGATGCCAACTATTCCGGCTATCTGGAACTGAAAATGCAGCGGGAAGAGATGGCGCAGGCCAGTGAGAAAAAGCGTCTGAACATTTTACGGAATGAGCTTGCCTGGGTGCAGCGCGGTGCCAGAGCCCGTTCTACGAAGCAGAAGGCGAGATTACAGCGTTTTGAGGAATTGAAAAATGTGAAAGGTCCTGTGACGGACGGTAAGGTGGAACTGACCTCCGCGGCATCGCGACTTGGCCGGACTACCGTGGAAATCGAGAATGTGTCCAAGAGTTATGGGGATAAGGTTCTGATCCGTGATTTTACCTATCTGTTTGGCAAGGATGACAGAGTGGGATTCATCGGTCCCAACGGCAGTGGTAAGACTACCTTGATGAAAATGATCCTGGGGGAAGTGACACCGGACAGCGGACACATCGAGATCGGACAGACCGTGAAGCTGGGATATTATGCCCAGGAGATCGACGACACCATGATGCATCCGGAGCAGAGAGTCATTGATTACATCCGGGACGTGGCGGAATATATCACCACGGAGGACGGACAGATCACGGCAGCGAGAATGCTGGAGCGGTTCCTGTTTTCCGGAGAAGACCAATACGGGCAGCTGGGAAAATTATCCGGTGGAGAACGGCGCAGACTGCAACTGTGCAAGGTACTGATGGGAGCACCGAATGTTTTGATCCTGGATGAGCCGACTAACGATCTGGACATTGCCACCTTACAGGTACTGGAGGACTATCTGGATACATTCCCGGGCATTGTCATCGTCGTGTCCCATGATCGGTATTTCCTCGACCGCGTGGTCCGCAGGATCTTCGCACTGGAGGATACCCGCATGGTGCAGTACGAGGGTGGCTACACGGACTATGCCAATAGAAAAGCCGCAGAAGGAACCATAGAGAGCACGGGAGCGGCGGCAACTTCCCAGCCGAAGAACGCCGATGAGGAAAATACTTCTAAAAACTGGAAAAGCGGACAGAAACGCAAATTAAAATTCACTTACCAGGAACAGAAAGACTATGAATCCATCGAGGGGGAAATAGCGGCTTTAGAAGAAAAAATCGCAGCACTGGAAGCGGATTTCTCAAAATATGCCAGTGATTTTGTGAAATTGAATGAATTAACACAGGAAAAAGAGGCTGCGGAACAGCAGCTGGAAGAAAAAATGGAACGCTGGATGTACTTAGAAGACCTGGCAGCGAGAATTGAACGGGGAGAAGAAAACTGACAGTCAGAAAAATCAGACTGTCAGTCTTCTGCATCGTCGGTAGCTGCTGCCACTGCGGATACCACGGAGGATACCACTGCGATCACTACCGCTAAAAGGATGATTAAAAGCCCACCGGCTAAAAGCATAAACATAAGGCATACTCCCTTTCTTACGAGGTTTGTTCTTATCACATAATAACACATTTTCGCGAGTGCGAAGCACGGAAAAATTGTTACATCTATGTTTCATTATACCATTTCCGGAATAAAAAACAAGAAAAGTTAAAAAATATAATCATTAACTCCAAAATGCACGGGAAAAGGTCGCATGGCAGAGAGGACCGAGATTTACGAAGTGGCGACGGATGAGGGGCTGCAGTTTTGTTTTGCAAGAAACGATGATTCTTGCATAATTGACACCATATATGACACCATGCATAATATAGGAGGAATACAGACTGTCCAAATGGGATAAATTGGTAACACGTATAGAAGGTGGAAAAATGACTAGAGAGCAGGCGCAGATCTTTAGCAGAGCACTCGCAGAGAGAGGGAATCAGTATGAACCAGTACTGCGTATACCTTCTTTCAAAAAATGATGCAATATTTTCAAAGTAATAAATATTGAAAATACATGAATGGGACTGCTGGTTCGTAATAAAACCAACAGTCCTATTTTGGAATCAAAGAATAGGGAAGAATAGATGGAATAAGGGGTTAAATGAACTCTTTTCCCTGACGATATCTACTGTAGAGCAATATTGTAAGCTGCGGATGGCACTAAAATAAAAGGCTAGATGCTTCTTTGCTTTTGTGCTTTTTAATCTTACAGAAATCTTGAATTGAATTACAGACGAGGAACAGGTATAATAGTAGTCAATAAAGGATAATACACAATTATCTAATAAAGAAACGATGGATAATTTTTAGTTACTTATTTTACAAATAAGCTACAGTGTTGAGGCAATTAAAATGGGATTTATAAATACGGATAAAAAGAGAACCAATCCTAGGGTATTTTTGGATCGTGAAGATATTTTAGACTTGATCGAAAAGAATGTATGCATATATAATGAGCAAACAGCTTTTTTTAAGCTGTTTGCTTTTTATGGGATGGGGGGTATTGGAAAAAGCCAATTAATCCGCAAAATTTATCGCACTTATTCCGGTTCAAATTTATCGCTATATTACTATCCCTTGGAAATATTGAATCAGGAAACAATACCGTCTATATTGTTGCGCATTAGACAGGAGTTTGACTATACACCTCATTTTGATTATGCTTTATTCAGATATTGGGATTTTATTTCTTATGATAGGGTGGACAGAGAAAATCTGTATTCTATTTCCAAAAAGATTTTTACCGGACTTGGAAAGATTTTTGATGCCACAATTGGGTTGGGGCTAATCGATACCGGACAGCTTGTAAGAAAGGCTATAATATTATATGAAGAAAAAGTAATTACAGAGGAAGAAGATCAATTAGTATCAGAAATATTACAAGATAAGATAGAGGATTTATATACCTATTTGGTTGAAAAATTAGCAGCGGATATTCAAAAAGAGCTTGGTGGCTTGAAATATATGTTCCTTTTTGACGCATATGATTTGGGAAAATCCAATTATAAATTTGATTGGTTAAAACTTTTCATTAATTCTTTTCAAAATGGACTCTTTTTTGTAACATCAAGGGAAGAGTTAGATTGGTTTAACAATTCTAATATAGACAAGTGTGTCATAGAAAACCGTTCCTTGGAATGTATTCCCAAAGATGAAGTGCAAAAATATTTATTAAAGCAAAATTATACACAGGAACAAATTCGTTTGATTATTGAAAAAACGGATTGTATTCCATTATACCTAGATTTGGCTATTGCCATGGATAAACAAACGTTATTTTCGCCAAATATGATGATAGGTTTTGACAGTAAAGAAGATCTAGTAAAAAACTTACTCAGTCATTTGGAGCTCGAAGAACAGTTGATTATTCAATATCTTTCAGTAGTAAATATTTTTAATGAAACAATATATGATTATGCCGTAAAATTTAACAATTTTTCTTTGCAAAATAATTCTTTTTCGGATTTTAAAAAAAGCACAATTGTACGATATGTTGAACAGTTTAACGATTTGTATAAAATTCATTCTGTTCTTGCAAATAATATCTCCTTTTTTGTCGAAGCTTCTATACGTGCCCAAATAATTGATAACTACTTAACGGTGATACATGCCAGAATTCTTCCTGATGAGAAACTTTATGATGATATAAAGTATAACCTGATTGTCAACATTTACCATTTGATAGGAACTGAAAATTTGAGTATTTCAGAGGCGCAGTCTGAAAAACTAATAGACTTATTTTTTTACCTGGCTGACAGAAGTTACAGCAACGATTTTTACAATTATATTCATAGCATAAAAAATAAGAAAAAAAGCAATCTGTTTTACATATATGAATATATTAGTGGAAAGACAACAAGGAGTTCTGACATTGTAGTAGGACTTCAGCGATTACAAAACATTCCATACAGTGGGTGTAATTTCGGTAAACATAGAAAATCACTCATATGTGACATCAATTATTTGCTTTCCATATCGGGGAAATACTCTGAAGCCGAAAAGCGAATGAATGCATTTGTCACGACTTTGACAAATGATGAAACAAAGGAGCGGTATTATATCAAGGGAATGATTTATTATTGTGATATGCAAATGCTTCGTGGAAATTTCAAGACTGCCGCTATAGACCTAACATTATTATCTGATAACGTATTTAATAACGTATCTAACGAAAAGCTTTTTTATGAAATTCAAAAAGCCATTGGGCATTGCTATAGATTTAATTTTATGTTTGATGATGCAATAAACTATTACTCAAAAACAAATGCAAGTCCGCATAACATGGCATATTATCTTACAGTATGTTGCGAAACATACTGTTATTACAAGCCGGAAAAAGTTTTTGATTTTTTTGAGAATGCCATTGTAGAAAACGAAAAATATAATAATCATAATAACCTGGGGAAAATATATTATTCCATAGCAATCGCAATGCTTATATCACATAAAACATATCAAGCAAAGAAATACCTGCAAAGGGCGCATTCTGAGTTTAAAAGCACGAAATATTCTGCAGGAACTTTCTTTACAATGATCGCAGAAGCATATTTTGAATACTCTGAAACAAGGAATGTATCTTCTGAAACAATTATAAAAATGAAAAAGCAGTTAAGAAAAATAGATTTCATCTATGAATATCTTCTGCTTCCATTTTATGTAATGAAAGGAAACCATGAAAAAATTGAAGAGTTCCGATTGAAATACGAGTGGTTTTCTTTTGACACTACATTGAAAAATATTAAGAGTTTTCTTGCTTTGCTTTAAAACGTATGATTTGTTTTGGCTTGATGCAATTCCCTTTGGCTTCAAACGCTATGTTCAAATCATCCGTCTCATAAATTTGAAGCAATTCATCTTCACAAGTCGTCCAGTTATTCTTAATAAATTGTGCGGCTTGTGAAAGATTATTTTTAGAACCATTTCTTAAAGGAAAATATATATTTATTTCTTTTTTTACCAAGTTAGTATAGATCATTTCTGTTTTTTGTCCGTATAGATGACTAAACGAACAAATTTTCTGATTATATTCGCAACGCATAATGCATTCCAAAAGGCCAGAGGCGGTATTTGTAGCTTCAACGATTAGGTCATACTCAATATCAAACTTTGCTATATCACATCCTAAAATGTGTCCAACGAGTTCACATTTTTGATGAATTACATCATAAACATACACTGTCTTTTTTTGACAAGTATGTAAATAAAATGCACATAACATTCCAATATTTCCTGTTCCATAAATTAAAACAGTGTTTATTTGAGATAAATCGTAATTATTCATGGCATGGATAATGCATGATAAAGGCTCGATGGCTGTCGCACGATAAATGGAATTAATAGATGAATCAATTTTTACCAAATAGCTATAATGAATATCAGCGTACAATGAGAAAGCTCGATTTGTAAAAAGTTCTATATCGTTTTTTTGACATAGATGGCTTTTCCCTTTTTGGCAATAACGACATTTCAAACAACGATAATTAAAGTCCGATACAACGAAGTTTCCGATTTCAATTTCCATGGCACTAGAGCAATTATGTTCAAGTACTTGTGCGACAAATTCATGCCCAAGAGATAATGGATATTCTTTTCTATATCCTAAATAGCGAGAGTAATCTCCGCCACATATTCCGCAAAACAAAAACTTGACCCTGACATAATCGGTAGGGATTTCATCTGGTAAAAGTGTATTAAAATTAACAAATTTATGTGGTGCAACAAGATAGGAAACGATATTGTCAAGCATGATTGCGCTCCTTAATCTTTATAATAAATTCTTCTGATAAATGCTTCAGCCTTTCACTGTATTCTGTACTGTGATATATCTGTGCCAACAAATTCGCAAGTTCAGGAATATCTGTAGGTAGTAATCCACTAACTGTAGCCGCTGATAATCCCATACGAATCCCATACCCTAAGTGATAGGGTAAAAGTCTATAATTCGTTAAAAATCCATATTGTTCCCAATGCTTGTACAATTCAAAAGCGTTTGTCTTATCAGAACACTGAATCCAAATATGATGTGTAATAGCTTCATTGACAGATAGTGCCTGCTGCTCGTAAACCATTAGCTGATGACTAAGTAATTCTCTCTTTAATTGTTCGGTATTGACTAACATATTATGAGAAAGGGCTTTATAGTTCTCCAAATTTTCCAACATCATTCCTAACGAATAAATAGAATAAGAATGCATATTAGATACATATGTCCCTATTTTTGAAAAAAGCTTTTCCCACATAGAATCTTTTTGTTTTGTACAATATAATGCACGTTGAGGTCCCGGAAAATTTTTATGTGTAGTCGATAATATTGCATCAAACCCCATATCAAATGGTGATATGTAATCATTTGCAATGATGTTCGTGAGATACTGGGAAGCATCAAATATTTTATATATATCCTTGTATTTGGAAAGCCACGAAAAATCTTCATAAATCGTTCCTTCACTACGATCAACAAATATTACTTTCGGATGTACTTTTTCAATTAACTGTTCGCTTTTGGCAATATCGATATGTTTTGTTTCGTAATTAATTTCCAACTCATATACGTTAAGCCCTAGCCGTTCTAGAATTGCTTTCGTTGCCATGTGTCCTCCTGCTTTTTCGGGCAGAATTATTACAGAATCGTTGATTTCTGTAATAGCCATGAAAACAGTTGTATGGGCATGCAGACCAGAAAAAAAACGCATAGATATAGCTTCCGCATTTAGAATATGGCACCATGCATGGTATATCTGATTTATATCCTTAGCAATGGAGGTACGATTCGCAAACTGTATTTTTGTATTTATCATTTCATTTTCTGAACGCAACTTATCACTATTATAGATTCCATGCAAAAAGCCTGTACTGCAAGAAAGATATTTCGGATCGGGAATATTTTCTACTGGATTAAGGATTAACTGCTTATGAAAGATTTCATTCTGCTTTTCAAGTGAAGTTGTCAAAGAATTAGAAAGCTTAGAGTAATTAAGTGACATCTATATCCCCCCTAAATTAGACATTTCTGTCAAAAGACAATTAAAAACTATCCATCGTTTCTTTATTAAATAATTGTGTATTATTCTTTATTGACTGATAAACTGAGGCAATCTAACAGACCCTACTTATAACTGAGCATCTAATCATAAGCAAACAAGTAGAATATCACCTTACATTAACCTTCATCAAATTCCGAGGATGCTTGTTCATCAATATATCTTTCTGCTTATTATTCGACACATGTGTATAAATCTCTGTTGTACTAATGGAGCTATGTCCCAGCATTTTTTGGATATATCGTATATCTACATCCTGTTCTAACAAAAGGGTGGCGAAAGAGTGGCGGAACATATGTGGGGTAATATGTTGTTCAATACCGGCCAGTTTGGCATAGCGGTTTATCATAAAACGGACGGACTGGTCAGATAATTTGTGCTTAAGCTTGTTCACAAAAAAATATCCGCAGCTGGCAATGTCTTCCCTGAAGGTATCTTGATATGCAGTCAAAGCAGAAAGTACCTCCGGATTTCCAAGCTGCAAAATGCGTTCCCTTGCTCCTTTTCCATAGATCAACACCGTTTTATTCTCCAAATCTATATCTGACGGCTTCAATGAGCACAATTCAGAGATACGCATACCGGTAGCAAATAGAAGTTCAATAACAGCGATATCCCGGATACTGCAACGAAGCTGGTACGCAGAAGCTGCGGTATTTTTTTGTTCATAAAGCGCAGATAGAAACTTTTGAATAGAATGGAAGGGAATTGTTTTAGGGAGCAGTTTTGCTTCCCGGAAATGCACATCCAGCTTGTTAAAAGGGTTTTCTTCCAATAAATCTTTGTATTCCAGATAATGAAAAAAGGCTTTCAGACTGGCTATTTTTCTTTTGACAGTCTTAGGCTTGTATTGTTTATGCAAATTCGTAAGAAAGGAATCTAAAGTATTACGAGACAGATATTCCGACAGATCACAGGAAAAGGTATCATATTGTTTCAGGTCTATTTTGTACGCTTTTAGACTTTTGACGTTCAGATGCTTCCGGTATTCACAGTATTCCAGATATTCAGTAATATAATTTCCTAAGGTGTTCATAAGCAGACGCTCCTTTGTTTTTGAATAAATTATGAGTGTCAGCTTATGATTTGTCTATTCATCCGTTGTTGCATTTAACGCTTAAAAATGGAGTTCCGATAGCTGACGCAAGAACATAGAGGTGGAAGTACATCTGTGATTGTGATGATAAACCGAAATACACATCTCGATTTATCGAAAAGACAAACTTTTTATTGACAACTGATGATCAATATCATAAAATATTTCAAAACACTTTATCACGGCAGAGAAACAACGTGTTAAAGAAGCAACCGGAACAAATTTTAATTGCGGTGCAGAAGCACAAATGAGGGAGGACAAATGTATAGTGTAAAAGGAAAGAAGTGGAACAGAAGGCTGAGCTTTCTGCTTGTTTTGGTACTGCTTTTTGGAGACAGCTCATTGCAGCACGTCATGGCGGCAGAGACCGGGACAGCAGAGACCCAAATAACAGAGCACCGGGTGGAAACAGAGGTTTCCGTATCCAGCGGCAATCCGGAGCAGACACCGGAACCGGAACAATCGGCAGAACCGGAACAATCGGCAGAACCGGAACAATCGGCAGAACCAGAACAATCGGCAGGACCGGAACAGTCGGCGGAGCCGGAACAGACCATGGAACCGGAACAGACGCCGGAGCAGACACCGACTCCGCAGCCTGTGCCGACACCGGCTAGCGTATCCGGGAACGTTCCGCCCAGACAGCCGGAGAACTATTATCAGGATCCGGAACCGGAAAATTATGGTACGCTGGCAGCTTATGATGCGTACAGCCGAACCTACCATGTAGACGGTGACCGGTATGTGACAGTGATCGGCTACGATGGTAACAGCTATCTTGATGAGGACGGCAATCTGCAGCAGGCAGACAATACTCTGGTAGAGAGTGAGGTCTCCACCTATTCCCTGTATGGAGATGCAAAAAGCTACGTGAACAGTGCCGGAAGCTATCAGGCGATGCTTACAGTCGGAGCGGAGGAAGGTACAGAGCTACTGACCATTGCAAGTGACGACCATCTGCTGACACTGACTCCTGCCCGGGGAGATTTCAGTGACGGTATCGTAAGAGACAACGCTATCCGTTATAACAACGTGCTGCCGGATGTGGATTACCAGTACACCGTATTCGGAAACAGTGTAAAGGAAGACATCATCCTCTTACAGAAAGGCACGGCCCACAGCTTCCGGTACCTGTTAAATACTTATGGACTGGATGCGTCACTGACAGACAATACGCTGTACCTTTATGAAGAGGGAACAGATCCCGAACAGGACGCAGTATTCGTTCTGGAGGCTCCGGAGATGGAGGACGCGGCGGGAGAGATCTCTTTCGGCGTGGAACTTCAGCTGGAGGAAAGCGGTGAAGAATCCACCTATGCGGTTACCGTTTCCGCGGACAGTGACTGGCTGGATGCAGATGACCGCGTCTATCCGGTACGGATCGATCCTACCGCTATTCAGGTAGGCAAAAGTGCGATCCATGTGGCCTGCGCTGAGCAGGGCAGCCCGAATTCCGTGATCGGAGATAATGCATATCCTTATGTGGGCTATGATGACGGTATCACCTCCGGAAATCTGGCAGGCTTCCACAGCAAACATTTAAATTGCAGATCTTATTTTGCCATTGATTATGATTTCTCAGCGCTGGCGGAGGAGCCAGAGATCGTCAGTGCGGCATTTCAGGTGACCCAGAAGACCCGCTGGAGCAAGGGCAGTTCTGAATTCGGACTTTTCGGAGTGGAAGAGCCCTGGCAGGTGGGAAGCCTTACCTGGAACAATCAGTTAAATTACAACCATTATTTTCTGGATAGCAGAACGGCTTCCACTACCCGCGGAGAGGCATTATCCTTCGATGTAACGGAAGAAGTCAGTGCATGGATCAACGGAACCGCAGAGAATCACGGACTGGTCATGAAAGCACTGGTGGAAGCACCCAACGAGACAGCGGGCGATGCCGGTGCCTCCATGCAGTGTGAGGTATTCTACAACAATTCCTCCGCATCCTATGCGCCGAAGCTGATCGTCTCATGGACAGGAGATCTGACGGATCTGGCGAAGCTTACGCTGGATGATACTACAGTGGATGTTTACCCGGTCGTAAGAAGAAATGGGGACAAATCCTGTGATACACTGGGAGTGGCAGCCCATGGACTGGCCAAGCCCGGCAGTACCGTGACCTACGAACTGGTCAACGGCAGCACCGGAGAGACCGAAGCGCAGACAAAGCTTCTCTATCCGGATTCCGATGCTTATGCAGGGGAATATCCGGAGGCGATCGCCTATAAGCGGAGGCTTTCCAACTGGCAGAGCGAGGTGTTTTCCGGATTACAGCCCGGACAGGTCTACTATGTAACGGCGACCGCTTCCTTCGGCGGGAAAAGCGGCAAGACCGTAGAATCCGACCGCTTCCTGATCTACGAGGAAGGCGCTTTCGACCTGATGCCCAGGATCGCACAGCATTACGGCGTGGAACTGAATACGATCCTTGCCGACATGCGGATGCAGGACTGCCTGACCAGACAGGGCAACCGTATTTTCATCAGGGAGCCGAAGAATACCACAGCTTACAGTTCCGGCGTGTTAAGTGAATATTATAAGGCTATCATCGACGGACTGCTGTTAGGCAGAGCGGAGAACTGTGAGTTCGGCTATGAGCCGGTGAACCTGAATACCGGTAATTTCTACATGGAACAGGCCGATGCCACGATTGCGGACATCGGCGGTGACTTTGCCCTGACCAGACAGTACAATGCAAAGGGTGCGGCGTATGAAGGAAGTCTGGGCTTCGGCTGGACCTTTGCTTATGATGAACGTATGGGAGAACTGGCCGACGGATCGGTTCTGTGGCTTAGAAACAACGGAGGCATCATCACGTTTACCCCGGCGGGAGAGGGATACCTCGCACCGGCCGGATGCGACTATGAACTTTCAGAGACAGAGAACGGATATGTGGTAGAGCTTCCGGATGACGGAAGCCGTCATGAATTCGACAGCTTCGGTCTGCTCCGTGCGGTGGAAGACAGCTGCGGTAACCGGACAGAACTGGCTTATGATGTGGATCTGTACCTGAAAAGCATTACCACACCTTCCGGAAAGGAATTCCAGATCGCGCTGGATGAAAAGAACCGCTTAAGCAGCATTACTCTGCCGGACGGCCACGGTGTGACCTATACCTACGATGAAGCCGGTAATCTGGCGCAGGTGACGAATCCGCAGGCGGTGTCATTCATTATGTTTACGATGACAGCCACCGCATGACCGCATGGTACGATGAAAACGGACACAGAGTCGTAGCCAATGAGTACGACGGGGAAGGCCGTGTGATACAGCAGACGGATGCGGAAGGCGGCGTGGTCACGCTGGCTTATGAACAGATGGCCGGAGGAGGACAGACCACTGCCACGGATGCGGAAGGCAATGTGACGGTCTATACCTATGATGACAATTACCGTACCACGAAAATTGAATATCCGGACGGCACATTCGAAGAGAGAAGCTATAATACCGCCGGGTATCTGGCAGGCCGTCTGGACCGCACCGGCGTGGAGACGACTTATACCTATGACGGGAAAGGCAGGGTAACACAGGAAAAAAGACAGGATGGCGCCACCAGGACCTATGCGTACAATACCGCAGGCAAAATGACGCAGTCTACGGACTATGACGGAGGAAAGACCGGCTATACCTATGACGGACAGAACCGCCTGACTTCTGTGACCGATGCGGAGGGAGGACAGACCTCTTACACTTACGATGAGAAAAACCGGCTTGTGGCGGTAAAGGATGCGAACGGCAACACCACATCCTATACCTATGACGGTGCCTGCGTCACATCCATGACGGACGGTGCCGGTAATACATGGAACTATACCTATGATGCCATGAACCGGCTGTTAACAGTCACGGATCCCACCGGAGAGACCACCGCCAATACCTACGATGCCCTGGGCAGGGTAATAAAGGAGACGGATGCCGCCGGTGCAGTGACCGTCTATACCTATGATCCGGCAGGCGCAGTGACAGCCATTACCGATAAAGAGGGGCAGACCAGCACCTTTACTTATGATGCCATGAACCGGATGCTGTCCGGTACGGATCCGCTGGGCAATACCCTGACTTATACCTATGACAGTAACGGGAACCGCCTTACACAGACCGATGCGGAGCAGCAGACCATACAGTATACCTACGATGCCATGAACCGGGTAACGGAAACTGCGGATGCAAAGGGTGCGGTACAGAAGAATACTTACGACGGAGCAGACCGGATCCTTACCGTCACGGACCGTCTGGGCAATGCAGAGACTTATACCTATGACCCGGTGAAGCAGAGCATGGTTTCGGCTGCTGACAGAGAGGGTAACGTGACTTCCTATGAAAGTGACGTTAACGGAAGGATCACGAAAATCACCTATGCGGATGGTGCCACGGAGACTTATCGTTATGATCATCTGTCCAGACTCACGGAGACGGCCGATGCGCTGGGAGCCGTAACCACATACACCTACGATGGCAACGGCAATGTCACGAAGATCCGCCAGACCGGCGCAGAGGACCTGGCAAGAGAGTATATCTACACTTATGATGCAAGAAATCTTCTGACAGAGAGTACGGATCCGCTGGGGAACACTGTCCATTATACCTATGACGCCTGCGGCAGCCTGACCGCTGTGACGGATGGACGGGGAAATACCACCGCTTATGCTTATGATGCACTGGCGAGACTGACGACTGTGACCGATGCCTGCGGCGGTACTACGGCATACACCTATGACAAAGAGGGCAGAGTCCTCACGGTGACGGCACCGGAGGGAGATACCCTGAAAAATACCTATGATGCCATCGGCCAGCTGACAGCACAGACCGATGCGCTGGGAAATGTGACGACCTACAGCTATGACCGGATCAGCCGATTGCAGACTGTGACGAATGCCCTGAAGGGTGAGACCGGCTACACCTACGATGCGGACAGCAACCTTACGCTTACGAAGGATCCCCTGGGGAATGCCCATGCCTATACCGTGGATGCAGAGGGGAATCTCCTGAAGGAGACCTATCCTGACGGGGAGACAGACCGCTATACCTATGATAAGAACGGAAATGTGGCAACCTTTACCGACCGATACGGTGTCGTGACCACATTTACCATGGATGCCTGTGGCAGAATCGTGAAAGCTTCCGATACGGCAGGCAACGAGATGACCTATACCTATGATGCGGCAGGCAATCTGACTTCCCAGACCGATGTACTGGGCAGAACAGCCTCTGTGACGTATGATGCTTTCGGCAGAGCAGTCTCCGTGACCGGTATCGACGGCGTGACCACCCGTTATACCTACGATGCTTCCGACAGACTGCTTACCGTCACGGACGGGGAAGGAAAGGTAACATCCTACGCTTACGATGCGGAAGGGAACCTGATCCATACCACAGAGCCGGGCAAGGCGGAATATGCCTATACTTACGATGCTCTGAACCGGCTGACACAGAAAGTAGATCCGGAAGGAGCTGCCACGGAATTTTTCTATGACAGGAACAGTAATCTGACTACCTTAAAGGACGGCAATGGTGTGGCCACAGATTACACCTATGACGCCCTGAACCGGCTGGCTGCATACAGGGACGGCAACGGAGGCATTACTGCATATACCTACGACGCGTTAAGCCGTCTGACTGCCATTACCACACCGGAGGGACTGACCGAAAGCTATGGATATGATGCGGCAGGCAATCTGACCAGCGTTACCGATGCGCTGGGACAGACCACGACCTATGGTTATGACAAACTGTACCGTATGATCACCACCACCTCTCCCATGGGAGCTGTGGAGAAATATACTTATGACAAACATGATGTAGTTACCAGTGTCACCGATGCGCTGGGGAACGTTACGCTCTATACCGTAGACGCCAACGGTCAGGTGACAAAAAAGAGACAGCCGGACGGCGAAAGCTATCTCTATACCTATGATGCTGTACAGCGGCTTACGGGTATTACAACGCCTCTGGGCTATGAGACTGCCTTTACCTACAGCAACGGCAATGATATTCTCGTAAAACAGGATAATCTGGACCGTACCACCGAATATACCTATGACATCATGCACCGTCTCACTTCCGTGACAGATCCCGAAGGCGGAGTGACCACCTACGGCTATGATGAGCGGGGCAACCAGTCCACAGTTACGGATGCACTGGGGTATTCCTGGAACTATGCCTATGACAAAGTAGACCGGATGACCACTGTGACAGATCCGGAAGAAAAAGTGACCGGTATCCTCTACGATCAGGTGGGCAATGTCGTAAGCATCAAAAGACCCGGAGAACGTACCACAGCCTATGCGTATGACGGCAACTACAATACGACTGCGGTGACAGATCCGAAGGGATATGTCTATAACTACGGCTATGATAAGGATGACCGTCTGACGTTAACGACCGATCCTCTGGAGCAGACCACCGGCTATACCTATGATGCTGTGAACCGCATCACTGCATACCGGGACAAGATGGGATTAACGGAAAGCTATCTGTATGATGCCCATGGCAATGTGCTGGAAAAGACCGCAACAGACGGCCGGGTCACCGAATATACCTATGATATCAGGAACCGGCTGACCTCTGTCACCGACCCTATGGGAAGTGTGGCATATTATACCTACGATGTGATGGACCGCGTGACGAGTGTGACTGATTATCTGGGAAGAGGAACGGAATTTACTTACGACCGCGAAGGAAATGTGACCAGCGTGACCGATGCCGCAGGACGAAAGGAAGTGTGTACCTACGATATCGCAGGACGGATCACATCCTATACCTCCAACGGAGGAAACCGGATCAGCTATGATTATGACAAGCTGGATGATCTGGTAGAAAAAAGCTACAGCGACAGCACCGGAGAGCAGAGGGCAGAAGGGGTTACCTATGCCTACAATGCTCTGGGAGAGCGGGTAGCCATGCAGGATACCACAGGGGACACGGAGTACACCTATGACGGACTCCGCCGGATCACTTCCGTGACCACTTACCGTGCACCGGGAGAGGACGGCTTCTCACATGAGGAGGCAAAGGGTGACACCATAGGCTATACCTATGACGAAGCGGATCATCTCGCTGCCATTACCTATGCGGATGGCACAAAAGTAAGCTATGAGTATGACAAGAACGACAATCTCATCAAAGTGACCGACAGGGAGGGAAAAGTTACCACCTATACTTATGATGCCATCAACCGGGTGACCCGGATCCACCGTCCGAACGGCATCAGCACCTATAACACTTACAATGCAAGGAATCAGATCGTGGAGCTTAAGAATGTCTGCGATACCTGTGAGTGGGTGGTAAGTGACTATCTCTATACTTATGACGACAGGGGATTCATCGCAGGGGAGACCGCCATCGAATCTCTGGCAGGTTATGCCTACGATGACAAGCATAACGGACGGCATGAGGACGGCAGACATGACGACCTCTATCCTCATGGCAACCGCCATAACGGCAAGCATGACAAGGACGCCACTTTCGCGTACCAGATCGTGGAGACCGACCGGACATTTACCTATGATGCAGCTGGAAAGCTTCTGACCGCTACGGAGACCGAGGACAATTATGGCACCTGCGTCTACACGTTCGAGTATGACCTTATGGGTAACCGTACTTATATGGAGAAAACCCTGAACGGAACGGTTGTGGAGTGGCACAGATATGAGTATAATGAGAGTAACCAGCTGATCTCTGAAAAGCTCTACAATGGCAAGAAGACTACCAGCCTTGCTTACACTTATGATGCAGATGGCAACCGGATCAGTGAGAACGGGCGGATCGGCACGGACAAGGTGAACAAGACCTATGAATACTCCGTAGAGAATCGTCTGGCGGCAGTGCATGACGGGGATGAACTGCTCCTTGCTGCGGCTTATGACGGTGACGGCAACCGGGTATTCTTATTGAACTATAATCTCCATACCGATGATGACTGGAAGGGCAATTCCGGCAACGGCAATGGGAACAACAAGGACAACTCCGGCAGTGGAAATAATGGAAACGGAAATTCCGGCAATAACGGCAATGGAAACGGCAACGGTAAGGGGAAGGGCAACAATAAGAAGAACAGCAAGTCCGACGGCACGGATGATGCAGGCTACGGCAATGCAACCAATGCAACCAATGCGGAGGAGAACAACAGCCAGAACCAGTGCGGCATCCTCTTCCCGGTACAGGAGGAAGTAAGTGCTGTTGAAGCAGACCTGATCTCCCGGATCAAGACCACCGGCAAGGAAAAGAATTACGAACTGATCGAGTACTTAAACGATGTCAACCGTGAGCATGCTGAAGTACTGGTCGAGCAGAACATCAATGGCAAGACGGATACCTCGTATATCTACGGAGCAGAGATAAACGGCGGATTCGATCGGATCTCCCTTGACCGGTTCGATGGCAGCACCGGATATTATCTCTATGATTCCAGGGGAAGCGTCTCTGGCATCACCAATGAAGAGGGACAGGTCTACCAGTCCTACCGTTACAGCGTCACCGGAGAGATCACCTTTGGTGCTCCGCAGTATGAGAACGAATACACCTACAACGGAGAATTCTACAATCCGAATATCGAGAGCCAGTATCTGAGGGCAAGGTACTACTGCGTGGTAACGGCGACCTTCCTCACTGAAGACAGCTACCTCGGCAGCCAGACAGAACCGCTGACGCTCAACCGGTATAATTACTGCGTGAGCAGCTATCTGAATTATGCGGATCCGAGCGGAAATGAGGTTGAGGTGCTTGAAAGCCTGAAAGGCTGGATAATTGATCCGAATACACAGGCACAAAAGACCATTGAAAACTATGAAAACCAGCGCCTTAGCATAGAAGATGCCATAGAAAGCGGACTGTTAAACAACAGGGCGGGTCAGATATTCCT
>ENA-ORRW01001023-ORRW01001023.1-human-gut-metagenome-genome-assembly--contig:-NODE-1023-length-29092-cov-8.999690_pt1 | contig 29092 bp, 19 predicted proteins | sample MGYA00242183_ERZ509150 | MGnify/ENA primary metagenome ERZ509150 (study PRJEB26280, sample SAMEA2338639) | human gut metagenome | biome: human gut; feature: human-associated habitat; material: faeces... | reverse complement strand
TGCGCTACGCCTTTCTCCGTGAAACAGCGCAAATGCTCGGCGCCCAGATCGCGCTGGCACACCATGCGGACGACAACGCGGAAACGGTGCTCTTAAACTTCGTCCGCGGGACGGATCTGCGCGGCCTGTGTGGTATGCGGCCCAAGCAGGGCGACATTGTCCGCCCGTTTTTGGAGCAGACGCGAGAAGAGCTCGTCACCTATGCGCGCGCTCACAACATCCCGCATGTCGAGGATCACACGAACGCGGACCCGAACGCCGCCGCACGGAACTACCTGCGGCTTGAAATTCTGCCGCGGCTCAGGGAGCTCAATCCCCGCGCGCCTCAGCATATCGCCACAACGGCGCGTTCATTGACTGCGCTCGACGATGCGCTTGAGCAGGCGGCGGAAGCCGCACTTTCCCATGCAAAAGCGCAGGACGGCGGTATTTCGCTGTCGCTGGACTGCTTTCTTGCCGCCGATGAAGTCGTGCAGCCACGTATCCTGCTGCACTTGGCCGACGCGCTCGGCCTCGGGCGCAAGGACATCGGGCGCAAGCAGCTCGACGCGATCTGCGCCCTTGCGCAGAGAGGCGGCAGCGCCGAGCGGCGCTATACGCTGCCGCAGAGCGCGACTGTCCGCATCGCGGACGGCGCGCTGACGATGGCGTTCTCCCCCGCCGCGCTGCCAAAGGCGGCGCTTGTGGAAAACGTTCCCCTCCCATGGGGCAATTTCGAGCTGACGCTGCTGCATAAGCCCGACGGCGAGGGCATTGCGCTCCGCGTGCTGGAAGACGGTGAGATCATCACCGTCGCCCCGTGCGATCTGAACGCGCGCTTAATGCTTCAAGGCGCGAACGGCGCGCGCAGCGTCAAGCGGCTGTGCGTCGACCGAAAGCTCTCCCTCACCGAGCGCGACGCGCTCCCCGCCCTTTATGTGGGCGGCCGGCTTGCCGCCGTGTGGCGGCTGGGGACGGACGTTACTTTCCTGCCGAAAGGCGGGAACAGGGCGTGCTTCGTGCGCGTCGTCCCCCGATAACGCCAATTTGTGCGACCTGCGGTGGAATGCCGCATCAGATACAACAAATACGAATAAAAAGAAAGTGGAGAAAAAAGCTATGGCTAAGAGCAATATGGATCAGGACATCCTGAAGGTACTGTATTCCGAGGAGCAGCTCAAAACGCGCGTGCAGGAGATGGGCGACGAGCTCTACGAGCGCCTCAAGGGCAAAAATCCCCTGTTTCTCGGCGTGCTGAAGGGCTCCTTCATCTTCATGGCCGACATCGTGCGCGCCTGCCAGCTCAAGAGCGACATTGAATTCATCGCCGTCTCGTCCTATCAGAACGCGACGACCTCGTCCGGCGTCGTGCAGATCACGCGCGATCTCCAGCAGGACATCACGGGCCGCGATATCGTCGTCATCGAGGACATTCTCGACTCCGGCAACACGCTCTACTTCCTCAAGAATTACTTTATGACCAAGGGCGCTTCCAGCGTGACCGTCGTGACGCTGCTCGACAAGCCCGCCCGCCGCACCAAGCCCATCGCCGCCGACCTCGCAGGCTTCGAAGTGCCCGACGAATTCGTCGTCGGCTACGGCCTCGACTACGCCCAGAAGTACCGCAATATGCCGTACATCGGCGTGCTCAAGCCCGAGGTTTATTCTGAAAATTGATCTTTCTGGCTCCTCAAAAAGCCTCGCAGAGTTTCGTGCCGCGCACGGCACGAAATCAATTCAAATCTGTTTTCTGCCGCGACATGTGCGTGGCAGAAAACACCTTGCGCGGAGTGTTGTGTCGAATTGTTCGCTTTCAGCGGACAACCGAGGCACAAAACGCAGCGAATCTTTCTCAAAAAAAGAGGCCTTGCCTCTTTTTTTGAATCAGCAAGGAGGAACACCCATTGACTCAACAGACCAAGCGTCCCAATCTTTTGCCGTATCTGCTGGTGCTGCTGGTGCTCGTCGGCGTCTACGGCTTTATGAACAAGCCGGTGGAGGCCGAACCGTCGTATGCCGAGGTACGCGAGCTGTTCGAATCCGAGCAGGTCTCGGCCTTCACGGTGACGGACACCACGCTGCGCATGAAGCTGCGCGAGCCCATCGACGGCAAAACGGAGCTCAAAAAGGACCTTTTCAGCGTGACGCTCTTCTATGACGACTTAGGCGAGCTCATCGAGCAGCAGAAGGCCGACGGCATCATCGAGGACTACGACTTCACCGCCGACCACTCGATCAACTATGTCGCGATGTTCGCGCCTTATATTTTAGCGGTGCTCGGCATTTTCGCCATCTGGTACTTCCTCTCCGTCCGCTCCGCGGGCGGAGGCGGCGGCGACCGCATGGCAAAATTCGGCACGGCGTCGTTCAAGACCGGCGGAGACAACAAGCGCCCCACGACGTTCTCTGACGTCGCCGGTGCGGATGAGGAAAAAGAGGAATTGCAGGAGATCGTCGACTTTTTGAAAGCGCCGGGCAAGTTCATCGACCTCGGCGCGCGCATCCCCAAGGGCGTGCTGCTTGTCGCCCCTCCGGGCACGGGCAAGACGCTGCTGGCCCGCGCGGTCGCGGGCGAGGCAGGCGTGCAGTTTCTGTCGATCTCCGGCTCTGATTTTGTCGAGATGTATGTCGGCGTCGGCGCGAGCCGCGTGCGCGACCTCTTCGAACAGGCGAAGAAAGTTGCCCCCGCGATCATCTTCATCGACGAGATCGACGCCGTGGGCCGTCAGCGCGGCACGGGCCTCGGCGGCGGCCACGACGAGCGCGAGCAGACGCTCAACCAGCTGCTCGTTGAAATGGACGGCTTCGGCACGAATCAGGGCGTCGTCGTCATGGCGGCGACGAACCGCGCCGACATCCTCGACCCCGCGCTGCTGCGCCCGGGCCGCTTCGACCGTCAGGTCTACGTGGGGCTTCCCGACATCCGCGGCCGCGAGGAGATCCTGAAGATCCATGTCAAGAATAAGCCCCTTGCCGAGGATGTGGACCTCTCCACCGTCGCCAAGGGAACGCCCGGCTTCACGGGCGCGGACCTCGAGAACCTCTCGAACGAGGCGGCGCTGCTCGCCGCGCGCCGCGGCAGCAAGCTCATCACGATGTCCGACTTCTCTGAGGCGGAGATCAAGGTCATCGCAGGTCCCGAGAAGAAGAGCCGCGTCGTCAGCGAGCACGAGCGCAAGCTGACCGCCTATCACGAGGCCGGTCACGCCATCGTGATGCACGCACTGCCGACGCACGATCCCGTGCACCAGATCACGATCGTTCCGCGCGGCGGCGCGGGCGGCATGACGATCTCGCTGCCCACGGAGGACCGCTCGTACCAGTCCAAGCGCTATATGGAAGAGCAGATCGTCTCGCTGCTTGGCGGGCGCGTGGCGGAAAAGCTGATGCTCGGCGACATTTCGACCGGCGCGTCGAACGACATCCAGCGCGCCTCGCAGATCGCGCGCAAGATGGTCACGGTGTACGGCATGAGCGACAGGCTTGGCTCGATCTCGTTCGAATCCGGCCACGATGAAATTTTCATCGGCCGCTCGATGGCGCAGGCCAAGCCGTATTCCGAGCAGGTCGCCGCACAGATCGACGAGGAGGTCAAGTCCATCGTCGACGCTGCCTACGAGCGCTGCGAGGACATCCTCTCGCGCGATCAGAAGCACCTCATCGCCGTGGCGGAATTCCTGCTTGCGCACGAGACGATGAGCGCTGAGGAATTCGAGGCCGTCTTCACCGACGAAGCCGCCGGCCATGACAAAATCTAATCCTGCTATGAATAAAATATCTCATCAGCAAGCCGCTGGTGAGATATTTTTTCACATTTTCGCAAGAATTCCTGCATTTTCAGTGCTTTTCCCCTTGCCAATTCGGTTTCTTCTGCTATAATGGGGCATTAGTCATTCCATTTACATGAAAAAAAAGAGAGAATCGAACATGAAAAAAAGCAGTAGTTTCAGCGGCTCGCTCGGCTTTGTGCTGGCTGCGGCGGGCAGCGCAGTGGGCGTCGGCAATATCTGGCGCTTCCCCTATCTCTGTGCCAAGGACGGCGGCGGACTGTTCCTGCTCGTCTATCTGGTGCTGGTGCTGACATTCGGCTTCACCCTGCTGACGACTGACGTAGCCATTGGCCGCCGCACGAAGCAGAACGCCCTTAATGCCTTTGCAACGCTCAACAAGAAGTGGAAGTTTTTGGGTTACCTCACCTTCCTCGTCCCCACGCTCATCATGACGTATTACTCCGTCATCGGCGGCTGGATCACGAAGTATTTTACCCTCTACCTCGTCTCAAGCGGCGATGCCGCCGCGCAGGACGGGTTCTTCACCTCGTTCATCACCTCCCCCGTCTCGCCCATCGTCTTCATGCTGATCTTTTTGGCGCTGACGGCGTGGGTCGTGTACTGCGGCGTGGAAAAGGGCATTGAAAAATACTCCCGCTACATCATGCCGGGTCTGCTCCTTCTCATCATCGGCATCGCCATCTTCTCGCTCACGCTCTCTTACACCGACGAGAGCGGCATGACGCGCACGGGTATCGAAGGATTGCTCGTCTACATTAAGCCCGACTTCACGGGCCTGACCGTCCAGCGCTTTTTGAACATCGCGCTCGACGCGATGAGTCAGCTCTTCTTCTCGCTCAGTGTCAGCATGGGCATCATGATCACCTACGGCAGCTACGTCAAGGACGACGTCAACCTCAACAAGGCCAACAACCAGATCGAAATTTTCGACACGGGCGTCGCGTTCCTCGCAGGCCTCATGATCATCCCCGCCGTCTATGTCTTCCTCGGCACTGACGGCATGGCCAGCGGCCCGAGCCTGACGTTCATCAGCCTGCCGAAGGTCTTCGCCGCGATGGGCGGCGTGGGCCGCGTCATCGGTGCGGTGTTCTTCCTCGCGCTCGGCTTCGCCGCGCTGACGAGCTGCGTGTCCGTCATGGAGACGCTCGTCGCCAACTGCATGGAGATTTTCCACAAGTCGCGCAAGGAGATGTGCGCCGCCGTGGGCGTCTATTCGCTCGTGACGGCTGTGCTCATCTGCCTTGGCTACAACGCGCTCTACTTCGAGCTCCCGCTGCCCAACGGCTCGACCGCGCAGCTGCTCGACGTGATGGACTACATCAGCAACAGCTTCCTGATGCCGTTCATCAGCCTGCTCACGAGCATTTTGGTCGGCTGGGTCGTGGGTCCGAAATGGATCATTGCCGAGGTCGAGAAAAACGGCGAGCACTTTGGCCGCGCCAAGCTCTACAGCGTAATGATGAAGTATGTCGTGCCCGTTGTCATGCTCATTCTGTTTTTGACCTCCACGGGGCTCGGCAGCCTGATCTTCGGCGGCAGGTAAGAAATTTTGGCAAAAAAGGGAACGCTTGCGCGTTCCCTTTTCTTTTGCTCTCCCGCCTTTTTCTCCGTTTAAAGTACGCAAAATATGTTTTTCCGCCGCGCGTTTTTTTGTCAAAAGCGCAAATTTCTTTTTCCCTGCTTGACAAAGCGGGGGCGGGCGATTATAGTAGCATCATTAAATCTCATAGTTCACAAATACCATGACGGGGAAAAATTCGTCCTACAGACGCTTCAGAGAGTTGCCGGTCGCTGCGAGGCAATGCAGAGCGGGATGATGTCACTGGCCCCTGAGTAGCTCCGCTGAGACGATTTTCGTTTAGGCGTAGCCGGATCTCCTCACCGTTACCAACGAGGCGCATTCGCTTGATTTTAAGCCGATGCAGAAAGCGGGCATATTTTATGCCAACAAGAGTGGTACCGCGGAAGTTTTGAGCTTTCGTCTCTTCAAGGGAAGAGACGGAGGCTTTTTTTGTTGCTATGCGAGAGAAAAAAGAGCAGGAGGAACACCCCATGAAACGCATTAAAATTTTTGACACGACCCTGAGAGACGGCGAGCAGTCCCCCGGCTGCAGCATGAATCTGACGGAAAAGATCGAAATGGCCCGCCAGCTTGAAAAGCTGGGCGTCGACGTGATCGAGGCGGGCTTCGCCATCGCGTCTCCGATGGACCACAAGAGCGTGCAGGCCATCTCCGCCGCGGTGACGAACTGCACGGTCGCCTCGCTCGCGCGCTGCGCCAAGGGCGATATCGACGCGGCGTGGGACGCCGTGAAGGAAGCGAACCACCCCCGCATCCATGTCTTCCTTGCGACGAGCGACATCCACATGGAGTACAAGCTCAAGATGACGCGCGAGCAGGTCATCGACCGCATCCGCGAGATGGTCGCCTACGCCAAGAACTATTGCGATGACATCGAGTTTTCCGCCGAGGACGCCTCCCGCTCCGACTGGGCATTTCTGGCCCATTGCTACTCCACCGCCGTCGCCGCGGGCGCGACGACGCTGAATGTGCCCGACACCGTCGGCTACTCCACGCCGCAGGAGATGTATGACCTCATCACCTACCTGCGTGAAAACATCGAGGGCGTCGAGCATGTCGACATCTCCGTCCACTGCCACAACGACCTCGGCATGGCGGTGGCCAATTCGCTCGAATGCGTCCGCGCGGGCGCGACGCAGGTCGAATGCACGGTCAACGGCATCGGCGAGCGCGCGGGCAACGCGAGCCTTGAAGAGATCGTCATGGCGCTGCGCACGAGAAAGGACTTCTACGACGCCGAGACCGGCGTGAACACCAAGCAGATCTACCGCTCGAGCAAGCTGCTGAGCAACATCACGGGCGTGCCCATCCCGCCGAGCAAGGCCATCGTCGGCGCGAACGCCTTCGCGCACGAGTCGGGCATCCATCAGCACGGCGTCATTGCCAATGCAAGAACGTACGAGATCATGAACTCCACCGACGTCGGCATCCCGCAGAACACGATGGTGCTCGGCAAGCACTCCGGCAAGCACGCGCTGCGTGAAAAGCTCGAATCCATGGGCTACGAATTGAGCGACGAGGAGCTTGAAAGCGTGTTCACCCGCTTCAAGGATCTCGCCGACAAGAAAAAGAGCATCACGAGCAGCGACATTGAGGCGCTCGTGCTCCACCGCCAGGCTGCGGTGCAGGGCAGCTGCCAGCTCGTGAGTCATGTGGTCAACACGGGCCACGGCGTGCCGAACATCTCGTGCATCAAGCTCCAGCGCGGCGGCGAGCAGATCGAAGACGTCGCCATCGGCACGGGCCCGCTGGACGCCTCGTTCAAGGCCATCAACCGCATGCTCCAAATGGACGTGAAGCTCGAGAGCTTCAGCCTGAACGCCGTCACGGACGGCGAGGACGCCATCGGCGAGGCCGTGGTCAAGGTCTCCGGCCCCGACGGGCGCTCGTACACCGGCTCGGGCCTCTCGACCGATATCATCGAATCGTCGATCCGCGCCTACGTCAACGGCATCAACAAGATCATGGAATCCGGCAACTGAAAGGAGAAACGCGACATGGGCATGACAATGACGCAGAAAATTCTCGCCAAGCACGCAGGACTTGAGAGCGTGCGCGCGGGCCAGCTCATCCAGGCAAAGCTCGACCTCGTCCTCGGCAACGACATCACGACCCCTGTGGCCATCAACGAGTTTGAGTCCGCGGGCTTTGAAAAGGTCTTCGACAAGAGCCGCATCGCGATGGTGATGGATCACTTCGCACCGAACAAGGACATCAAGTCCGCCACGCAGTGCAAGCAGTGCCGCACCTTTGCCCGCCGCTTCGACATCGACCACTTCTACGATGTCGGCACGATGGGCATCGAACACGCGCTGCTGCCCGAGCAGGGGCTTGTCGCCCCGGGCGAGGCCGTCATCGGTGCGGACTCTCACACCTGCACTTACGGCGCGCTCGGCGCATTCTCCACCGGCGTCGGCTCGACTGACATGGGCGCGGCCATGGCCGCGGGCGAGACGTGGTTCAAGGTCCCGTCCGCCATCAAGGTGAATCTCACCGGCAAGCTCCGCCCGTTTGTCTCCGGCAAGGACGTCATCCTGACGCTCATCGGCATGATCGGCGTGGACGGCGCACGCTACCAGTCCATCGAATTTTCCGGCGAGGGCGTCAAGAACCTCACGATTTACGACCGCCTGACGATCTGCAACATGGCCATCGAGGCGGGCGGCAAAAACGGCATCTTCCCCGTCGACGACGTGACGCGCGCCTATGTTGAGGACCGCGTGGACCGCCACTGGACAGCGTTCGAGGCCGACCCCGATGCAGAATACGAGCGCGTCATCGACATCGACCTTGGCAAGGTCGACTGCACGGTCGCCTGGCCGCACCTGCCCGAAAACGCGCACAGCGCGCGCGAGGGCAGCGACATCGCCATCGACCAGATCGTCATCGGCTCGTGCACGAACGGCCAGCTCCCTGACATGGCCGCTGCCGCTGCGATCCTGAAGGGCCATCACCTGGCCCCGAACGTCCGCGGCATCATCATCCCCGCCACGCAGGAAGTTTACCGCGCCTGCATGCACGAGGGCTACACCGATATTTTCCTCGACGCGGGCTGCATCGTCTCCACGCCCACATGCGGGCCGTGCCTCGGCGGCTATATGGGCATCCTCGCCGCCGGCGAGCGCTGCGTTTCCACCACCAACCGCAACTTTGTCGGCCGCATGGGCCACGTCGACAGCGAGGTCTACCTCGCCTCTCCGGCTGTCGCCGCGGCGTCTGGTATTACCGGCCACATTTCTCATCCGGAGGAGGTCATGAACAAATGAATGCACACGGCATTGTCCATAAGTATGGGGATCACGTCGATACGGACGTCATCATCCCCGCGCGCTATCTGAACACCCAGAGCCACAAGGAGCTCGCCTCCCACTGCATGGAGGACATCGACAAGGACTTCATCCACCGCGTCAAAGACGGCGACATCATGGTCGCGGGCGTAAACTTCGGTTGCGGCTCGTCGCGCGAGCACGCGCCCGTCGCCATCAAGGCGAGCGGCATCTCCTGCGTCATCGCGGCGAATTTCGCCCGCATCTTCTACCGCAACGCTATCAACATCGGCCTCGCCATTTTGGAGTGCCCCGCCGCGAGCGCAGAGATCGAAAACGGCGACGAGGTGACGGTCGACTTCGACACCGGCGTCATCACAGACGTGACAAAGGGCACGACGTATCAGGCCGAGCCCTTCCCGCCGTTTATCAAGGACATGATCGCGCGCGGCGGCCTGATGGCCTCGCTCAAGGCAAAGGAGGCGGCGAAATGAACAAGACCATTGCCATCATCAAGGGCGACGGCATCGGCCCCGAGATCGTCACCGAGGCCATGGGCGTTTTAGACGCCGTGGCCGCGAAGTTTGGCCACACCTTCACCTACGTCGACGCGCCGATGGGCGGCAACGCCATCGATAAATTTGGCGTGCCGCTGCCGGATTCGAGTTTAGTGACCTGCCGCAACGCGGACAGCGTGCTGCTCGGTGCGGTCGGCGGCCCGAAGTGGGACAATCAGCCCGCCGCCAACCGTCCCGAGCGCGGTCTGCTCAAGCTGCGCGAGGGCATGGGGCTCTATACAAATGTGCGCCCCGCCAAGATGTTCTCCGAGCTCTCCGCCGCCTGCCCGCTGCGCGCCGACATCGCGGAAGGCGGCATCGACCTCGTCGTCGTGCGCGAGCTCATCGGCGGCGTGTACTTCGGCGAGCACCGCACGGAAGAGGCGAACGGCGAGCAGAAGGCCACCGACATCATGGCCTACTCCGAGCACGAGATCAAGCGTGTCGCGCGCGTCGCGTTCGAGACCGCGCGCAAGCGCCGCAAGCGCGTCACCTCCATCGACAAGGCCAACGTGCTCGACACCTCGCGTCTCTGGCGCAAGACGGTCACAGAGGTCGCGAAGGACTACCCAGATGTCGAGCTTCGCCACATGTATGTCGACAACGCGGCGATGCAGCTCGTGCGTGACCCGAGCCAGTTTGACGTCATCGTGACCGAAAATCTCTTTGGCGACATCCTCTCCGACGAGGCGAGCCAGATCACGGGCTCGATCGGCATGATCCCGTCCTCCAGCATGGGCGACGGCACGAACGGACTCTACGAGCCCATCCACGGCTCCGCGCCGGACATTGCGGGACAGGACAAGGCGAACCCCATCGGCACGATCCTGGCCGCCGCAATGATGCTGCGCTACAGCTTCGACATGGCCGCCGAGGCCGACGCCATCGAGCGCGCGGTGGATGAAACGCTGCGCTCGGGCTTCCGCTGCGGCGACATCATGCAGGAAAACTGCCAACTCGTCGGCTGCAAGGCCATGGGTGCGGAGATCCGCAGCCGTATCTGAAACGATCTCTTCCAAACTTCTTTATGAACCTCTCCTTTGATCCTCTGCATCGCGCGGCGATGCGAAAAAGGTTCCCAAGCCAATGGCTTGGGAACCTTTTTTCTTCCGCTGTCAAATTTTGCCGATCAGCACAACGATCCCGCCGACCGCGGCCGCGACAAGAAGGTACAGCGCTGTGGCCGCACTGCGCTTGGTGTAGACCGTCCGCCACGGCTTCCCATAGGGGACGCCCTCCATGCCCTCGATACGCCAGATCTTGCTGTGGCCGACCCACAGCAGGTCGATGACAAAGCCGTCGAACCAGTTCACGACCACAAGGAAGAGGTAGGTTTCAAAACTCGCGGTCTTAAAGTCCTTCACGCCGTTCCATCCGGCGATGACCGCGATCAGCACGACGAAGATCACAAGGCAGAAGAACGTCATAAAGCGCTTGCCCTTGCGCAGCTCCTCAGTCTTGTCGGCGATGCCGCGCTTCTGCGCCTCGTCGAGATACGCGTCCGGGTAAAAATAGAGGCAGTTGCGCCCGCTGTCTCGCACCGCGCATTTGACCAGCGCGAGATAGAGCCGCGTACTTCTCCATCTTGTCTTGCGGCAAGGACGCCAAGTTCTCGCCGTCAGTCCCTACGACATAGAAATCGCCAACCAGCACGTCCTGTCCGAACCGGCGATCAGGCTCAAAGCCAATGAGCTTACCCTCATCGTTCAGGAGCAGGTCTACGCCTTCTTCCACGCCGGCCAACTGGATCAGGTGATGGTAGTCCTTCACTCCGCTGCTCACGGCTTCTTGCAGAGCCGACAACTCATTTTTCAGGGTGTCTACTTCCGGTTTCTTATGAGGGCTGACCTTGAGCACAGTGATTTCCTTCTCTTTGCACATAAACCATACCTCCGCTTTCAAAATTGGGATGGCATCGTACACGAGATTTTCTTGAATTGCAAGCCTTTTTTGCTCAAAATTCTTGCAGAAGCGGTGCCTTGGTTATTGACTATTTTCCCTTAAAATGCCTTTGCCAGTCGTTGAAAATTTCACCCCTATCACTCTTTCCACAGGTTTTCGCGGCAAATACCGTGGGCACCCCTTAGAATTGCAAATGAACACTCTTTTCCAATCACCAATATCACAGTTACTTTAAGCCTCAATGTGTATAAAAAATAAGATGACCATTCGCCCTTTTGTTTTAGGGTTTGTTTTGCTCATCTCTAAGAAAATACGGGTTGAGATCATGCGGAGAGGGGGACTTATCATGAACGATATTCTAAAGCGGTTTTGTTGGTTGGACGACAAAATGACCGCCGGTATCGTCCGGCGGTCATTTTATCGTCTTGGCGTTATCTCGGCCTTCTGCGATCGTGCTCGGCGTAGTAGGCGCGCTTGCTCCCGAGCATCTTCTCGTCCGCCTCGCGGACCAGCTCTCTTAGCCCGTTTGCCGCCTCGCAGACGGCGATGCCGTAGGAGATGCTGTAGCCCTGCGCGGCAAGGCTTTCAGAAACCGCCCGCATCCGCGCCTCGTATTCCGCCTCTGCCGCCGGCGCGGGAAACACGACGAACTCGTCGCCGCCGACGCGGTAGAGATCGTCCCTCGGAAACTGCTCCCGCAGACGCTCTGCGACCGCGTGCAGCAGCTGATCGCCCGCCTCGTGACCGCGCTCGTTGTTGATCTCGTGCAGGCCGTTCGCGTCGATATAAATGCAGGCGGCCGGAGCGATGACGCGCTGGTCGCTCTTGCGCAGACACTTCTCATAGGCGACACGGTTCATCAGGCCCGTGCCCTGGTCCGTAATGCTCATACGGTAAACGCCGCGTCGCGCCGAGGCGAGATACCAGACCATAAAACCAAGATAGCTCAGCAGCAGCGCGGTGACAATGATCGCCATCATCGAAAGCGTCTGCACCACGTCGCGCGTGCCCGCCAGCGCCTCAGCCTCGCTCACGCCGAGCACAACGCTCCAGTTGTTGATGCCGACCGGCTCGTAGTGCAGGTAGACCGTCAGCCCCGTGGAGCGGGATACGGTGCACATATCGCCGCCGATGCCGTTGGGGATTTTTTTCATCGCCTCCTCGTAGGTGTAGCCCTTGAGCATTTTGCGGCCACGCAGCTCCGAGATGTTGCCGAGCGAGTCATGCCAGGTATCCAGCAGGATGTCGCCGTTGTTGCCGTCCACAAGAAGGAGGAAGGCATTGCCGTTGTAGGGGTCGATCTGATAGTTTCGGGAAAGCTCCTGCAGGAGGACGACGCCGTAGAGGATGGCGATGGTCTCGCCGTCGCGCACCACCGGCACGACGTTGCGCACCACCAGCTTTTCCGGCGCAAAGTAGCTTGTCACGCGGTCTGAGATGTACGCGCCCCGCGCCGCCTCTGTTTCAAAATCGAATGTGTCGGAAACGTCGTAGCGGGTGCCGTCGGTCAGCAGCAGCGTGCCGTCGGGCCGCAGCAGCGCGACGGTGGAGACAAAGGTCTCACTGAGGCTGAAGGATTTCATGATGCGCAGCACCGCGTCATTGTCACGCTCGTCATGCCCCGCGATCAGCTCCGCCATGGCGGAGAGGATGGTCTGATCCGCGTTCGCCGCGTCGACAAGATCCTTTGCGATCTGGCGCGTCGCGGTAGCCAATTCGTCAAAGGAGCGCTGTGTGATCTCACGATTCGCCCGCCGGACGAGGAAAAAGACCGAACAGAAGAGCAGCACGCCGATCAGGAGCGTGACCGCCACCATCATGCCTACTCGTTTTTTGTTGACCATGTTCATTTCTCCTTTATCCTTCCCCCCTGTCGCGCGCCGCCAGGCTGCGCAGGAAGGATTCCGCTTCGCGCCCGGGCAGGACGCGCGAGAAATAAAAGCCCTGAATGAAGTCGCAGCCCGCCGCAAGCACGGCGTCGCACGTTGCCTTGTCCTCCACGCCCTCGCACAGCACGCGGATGCCCATGTCGTGCGAAAGACGGATCATGCCCTCCAGCAGCGCGCGGGCACGCGGCAAGGCGGACTCGATCACGATGCTGCGGTCGATCTTCACGCCGTCGATTGGGTAGGTGCTCAGGTCGGAGAGCGAGGAATAGCCCGCGCCGATATCGTCCAGCACGATGCGAAGCCCCATCGCGTGCAGCCCCTCGATCGTCCGCAGCGCCGTCTCGCAGTCGTGCGCGTAGGAGTCCTCCGTCAGCTCCACCGCAAGGCGGTCGCGCGTAAAGTCGTACTGCTCGACGATCTCGCGCACGCGCGCGAGGATCTTTTCGTCTGCGATGGACTGGCGCGTGAAGTTGCACGAGAGCCACAGCGTCCCGCGCCCCTCCCGCTTCCACGTCTGGAGCTGCACGCACGCGCAGCGGAGCATATAGAGATCCAGCTCGGTGATCGTGCCGGCGCGGATCATCAGGTCGATGTATTTTGAGGGCTTGAGCAGTCCCTCCTCCGGATTTTGCCAGCGCGAGACGGCCTCCGCGCCGACGACCGTGCCGGCGCGATCGACGACGAACTGGAGGTACGGCTCAAATTCGCCCTTTTCCACCGCCTTGCTCATGCTGCCGCGCAGACGCTCGAGCTGCTCGCTCTCGTCGATCATGCCGCGCGTGCTGAACGCGCAGGGCGTTTCCGTGCGGAACGCGTGGGCACAGCCCTGGCGCGCGTTGTAGAGCGCAGCCTCGGCGCTGCAGTCGGGGTTTTCCGACAGCGAGCAGATGCCCGCGCGGAACGCGCCGGCATATTCGGCGCGGAAGCCCGCAAGGTAGCCGTCCAGCCCGCGGATAAGCCCCTCGGCGCGCTGCTGTGCCGCCTCGCGGCTGCCGCACTGACACACGAGCGCGAACATCCCGCGCCCCACGCAGGCGAGGTATTCCTCGCGTCCGCAGTCAAGGCGCAGATACTCCGCCGCGCGGGAGAAGATCTCCTCGCGCTCCGCCTCGCCAAAGCGCCGTTCGAGCGAGGGCATATCGCAGCCGATGCAGAAGACATAGACGATGCTTCTGAGCGGGGCGGGGATGAGCGTTTCCATGCAGTTCAGATAATACCCGTCGTTGCCGATGCCGTAGCGCGGGTCGATGAGGGCGTTGGTCTTTTGCTCGGCACGCTTTTTTCGCGCAAAGACTATCAGCGCGACCGCCGCGGCAAGCATCGCCGCGATCAATGCGGCGAGCGTAATGAGCCACCTGGTACGGTAGGCTTCCGCGCCGCTGCTATTCATATAGTCCGCCAGGACGCCGATGCTCTCCGCGCCGGAGAGGTCCTCCAGCGCTTGTGCAAGCGCGCCGGCCAGTTCCGGCGTGAGTGCGTTGGTAAAGCCAACATATATCGCGCGCTCTGCGCCGTCATGTTCTATCGTGCAGAGCAGCACTTGACGGCGCATCGCGCCGCTGTCGCCCGTGCCGGAGGGATAAGCGGAAATAATGTCCGCCTGCCGGTTCTCCGCCTGCTGCGCCTGCGTTGTGTTCTTGCTGTACGGAAGATAGACAAGATCGTACCCTGTCTGCTCACTCAGGCGCTCGTACAGCTCCGGCAGCAATCCGACATAGCATTCTCTGCTGCGGTCATAGGACTCGATGGGATAGAGATCGGCGTTTCCCGAGATCAGAAGCGTCTCCCTCGCGCTTGCATCCTGCATACAGCACAGCAGCGCTCCGATCGTCAGCACGGCGCAGAGCGTGATTTCCAAGAGCTTTTTTCGGCGCACAGGCGACACCCCCCTTTATTTCAAATCGATCTTGCGGCGCTCGATGCGCCCCCAGCTGAGTTTTTTCTTCCTATAGCCGATAAAGGCCGTGCAGCGCACCCATGCGAGGATAAAGCGCAGGAACACCAGCTCAAAGAGACACAGACAGACGGCCTTGAGGCCGTCGCCGAACGAGAGCGTGAGATCCGCCGTGTAGATGCGCGAGAAAAAGGCGGTAAGCGTCAGGACCCCGCCGAAGACGGCGTAGATGAGGAAGAAGAGCAGCATGAACGGCACGTTGATGAGGTCGCACCACCATGCGAGCACCATCGTGAACACGCCGAAGACCTCGATAAACGGCGAGAGCAATTCATAGATGAGGAAATAGAGATAGGATACAAAGCTCACCGCGCCGAACCTGTGATTGGAAAACATGACGCGATGCTTGTACATACTCTGGAACAGGCCCAGATGCCAGCGCTTGCGCTGCTTGCACAGATCGCGCAGCCGCTCGGGCACCTGCGTCCAGCAGATGGCGTCGGTGGCGTAGCGGATGGCATAGTCGATGCCGTTGATTGTGCAGTATTCGTGCAGCTTGACCACCAGCTCCATATCCTCGCCCATGGTCTTGTTGTCATAGCCGCCCACGGCGATGACCGTGTCCTTTTTGAACAGTCCGAACGCGCCGGAAATGATGAGCGAGCCGTTGAAGCGGTCAAAGAGGATGCGCGAGGCGAGGAAGGAGCGGTCGTACTCCAGCACCTGCATGAAAGCGAGGATGCTGCGCGGCAGGCGGTAGCGTTTGACGCGCCCGTTTTCCAGCTCAACATCGTTGGAGATGCGGACGATGCCGCCAACCGCCACCACATTGCCGTTTTCCAATATCGGCTGGGCGATGCGGCGCAGAGAGTCGTACTGCAGAACGGAGTCCGCGTCCATGCAGATAAAGTACGGGAAATTTGCGGCGTTGATGCCCATGTTCAGCGCGTCTGCCTTGCCGCCGTTCTTTTTTCGGATGAGCGTCACCGGTACCTTCTGTGCGCGTGTCTCATAGACGTATTCCTCGCGCTGACAGTTGATCTGCCGGCGAATGGGCCGGTGAACAAGGTGCATATCAAATGTCTCGGCCAACACCTCCGAGGTGCGGTCCTTCGATCCGTCGTCCACCACAATGATCTCATAGGCGCGGTATTCGAGCGTCAGCAGCGAGCGCACGGTGTCTGCCACGGTGACCTCCTCATTGTAGGCGGGAACGATGATACTGATGGGCAGGTAGTAATCCGAGGGCAGAATGCTTTTGAACATTTCCTGCCGGCGGTGCTTGTACAGCTCAAGTGAGCCGACGACGACCGACAGAAACAGAAAGGTCGAGTAGCCGATCAGATAAGCGATAAAGAAATAGCCCACCCACTCAAGAAACAGCTTTATACCGTCGTACATACTGCGTCCTCCTTTCGCTCCTCCAGCTCCCGCACATCAAAGCGATAGCGCAGGATCTCGGAGGCGTAGCGGTCGTGCCCCTCGATCACGTCGATCAGATCGCGGTAGCCGAAGCCGAGCTGCTCCAGACTTTTTGACGCGTTGAAGCGGATATACCAGTTGGGATGATAGAGGTTCCTCTCCAGCACCGCCGCAGTCTCCGCCCCGGGATAGCTCGCCAGCACCGACGAGGCGATGGCTGCATACTCCCAGCGCGCGTTTTCCGAGGGCGTCGCATAGCGCAGCAGATCGGCGTAGGCGGGCGGATAGGGATAGCGGCCAAGATAGCGCAGACAGGCAAAGCGCACCTCGTCGTCCTGCGCGGGATCGTTGAGGAGCGCGTGTATTTTCTCGCAGTATGCGCCGGAGGAAAAGCGGAAATAGTTGAGCAGCGTCACCTGCATCCACGGCTGAAACGCATCAAACGCCTTCCAAAGCGCGTCGGCAAGCTCCCATGTGTCGCCCGTGTAGTTCAGCAAGCCGTCGGAGAGGAGCTTGCTGTGATAATAGAGGCTGCTTGCGTCGATGATCCGCAGCGCACGCACAAGGACGGCGGGATCGCCCGCCGTGTAGAGCGCCTGCATGGCATTCTCGCGGCAGTAGATGCTCGATTCATGCAACAGGTCGAGCAGCATCGTTTTCAGCGCCTCGTTCTCCTGCCCGGCGAGAAGCCGGTATTTCCGGATGATATACGGAAAATACGCCGCCTCGATCTCATCGCGGCGGCAGTAATCCTCTGCCAGCGTGATCGTCACACCGTTAAGCGCCGTCAGATAGGAGCGGGTCAGCTCTGGCCGCCTCACGCACAGGCACTCCAGCGCGGCGTCAAAGGCCGCCATGCCGTTCACGCGGCGCAGTCTGCGCTCCATGAAGCGCAGATGCCTCTCGCTGACCGCTCCGGTCTCCGCGAGACGGTCAAGCTCCTGCGAGACCGTCAGCTCAAGGCGGATGCCGTCGCGGAAGAACCGATGCTCCCTGCGCCGCGAAAGGAGCGCCGTTGCAATGTTAAAGAGGATCATGCCGGCGCAGATGCCGAGATAGACGTAGATCAGGATTTGAACAAACACCGGCGTTCTTCCTTTCTCGTGTGTTTTACTGCCAGAGCTTTTGCAGAATGTAGTACGAGGGCTTGAGCCGCTCGTGATAGCTGACCGTATTGCCCCAGCCCTTGAGCGCCGCGGGATAGAGCGGCGTGCGCTCCTGCGCCGCGCCGTCGGTAAGACCAAGGTACATCGTGTCGATGGTGATGTAGTCCACACCGTAGTTTTCATAGTAATCGTCGTGGATGGTCATGCGCGAGGGGTCTGAAAAGTTCAGAAGCTGCCAGGGGAGCTTCAGCTCCACATAGTCGCCCGCGAAGATGAAGTCCGCGAGGGAATCGTAGTCCGGCGCGGCGGGGTTCGCGTTGCCGTAGGCAAGATCGCCCGTCTCGTAGGTCTCAGAGCTTGCCTGCCAGTTGCCCGTGAGCAGCGGTGTCGCCGTCTGGAGCATCAATTCGATGGGCTTGAACAGCGGCGTGTCCGCGTCGGGCGGGTCGAGGTAGGCGTCCGCGTCGTGCGTTTCGTGGTAGAACATGGCGCGCAGCACCTCGTAGCGCTCCTGCACCAGGAGGCGGCTGTTGTCCCTGCCGTCGATGGCGAGGACGAAGTCCACCGGGTCCTCAAAGCGCAGGCCGAAGTTTTCGCAGTAGGTGCTGCCCGTCTTGGGCGTGGTGTCGATGGGGATGTAGAGCGTTTTCTGTCCGTTCGCAAAGCCCTTTTCATAGGCGAGCAGATAGATAAACTTCTCGTCGTATTTCATCGAAAGGGCGCGCGTGCCGGTATCGAAGAGTTTATCCTCCTCCGTCCACTCCGAGAGGTCGCCGTCCACATAGCAGACGCTTTCCTCCTCGCCGGGGTCGAAGGAGAGCAGACCGAAATACTGCTCGTTGGTCTGATAGTCGCTCCAGTACGGCGTGCGCTGGAGATTCACCGCGTGCATGGTGTTCCAGGTGCGCTTGAACCACTCGTCCTGCCAGGTAAAGACGCAGCCGCCCGCGCAGTTTGCCGCGGTGATGTCGCGCCAGCAGTCCACGAGCGCCTGCCCCTGCTCCTGCTCGGACATATGGCCCTGATTGCGTCCGGTGTTCCGGTCGATCTGCGCCATGCCGCGCCCAGTGGAAACGCCGAACTCGGAGATGACGACGGGCATCGTGTGATGCCGCCGCAGGGCGCGCAGATAGGCAAGGTAGGTGTTCGCCGCGCCGGTCTCATCGTAGAAGTCCGATCGGCGCAGCACGGAACCGATGGGCGTGCCGGGACCGGTCTCCGCACGGGAGATGACGGCCTTGCCGTCCCAGATGGGCGTGCGGTCCATCGCCGCGGGGTTGAGGATATAGTTGAGATAGTCGGGATAGTAGGGATACACATGGTAGGAGGCAAACTGACCGGCGAGGAAGGCATCCTCAGTGCGGATGTGCTCCACGTCCACCTGCGCGCACTTCATAAAGAAAGTCGTGATATCCTCCGGGTAGAGGAAGGGGTCGGTGGTCGGCCAGTTGGAAAACGCCACAAGGCGCTGGGTCTTGTAGCGGCGGCTTTCATATGAGACGATCCGATCGCCCACCTGCGCGAGCATGGATTCAAAGGCGGAGGCGTCCTCCGTCGCGGAGAGGTACGTTCCCTGATAGGGCGGCAGATCGGGGTATTTGTGGTTGGTGTAGGTGACGGTCACATCCTCCCACTCCACACCGAGAATATAGCCGATGACCCAGCGGGAAACATCCTTATTGTAAAAGCCCGATCCCGTGCCCCGCCCGAGCGAGATCTTCTTGTTGCCGTGCAGAACGTCGACCAGTGTGCGCCCGTCCCTGACGAAGGTCTCAAGAAAGTCCTTGTCATAGGCGTCGCGGTGGGAGTTTTGGATATAGTCGTTCACCCATACGCCGTGGATGAGCCAGAGCGGTTCCTCGTTCGCCTCCTCGCGCGCGGTGTTGTACTCGTAGAAGGCGTTGTAGAAGTCGTCGTGGAGCGTAATGTAGACGCGCACGGTGTTCGCGCCCATCTCCTGCATCTGGGCAAACCAGCGCAGATAGGTCTCCTTGCTGACGGCGTAGTCCGTCGCCCACTCGCCCGGGATGCCCACGCCGAGGTTCACGCCCTTGACGGTGAACTCCTCCGGTCCCGCGCCGCGGTCCATATAAAGGTGCTGCGCGTCGGTGGACATGAAAGCGCTGACCGGCGCGTCCGGCTGAAGGTCGATGTACCAGCCGAGGTAGTAGCGCGCGGTGTCGTAGGCGAGATAGCCTAAGATCAGGGCGGTGAGCACGATGAGAAATCTTTTCAAGCCGCCGCCCTCCTTTCTCGATGGTGTGGTGGCTCAGTGGTTGAATTTCTTGTTTTTGGATTCGTGGCTGTACTGGCGAAGAATGTCGATATTCTCGTCCATCCACGCGCCGCGCTCGATGCAAAAGCGCTTCATCTGCGCGACGGCAGCCGCGTGTGAGTGCGGGTTGCGCCACGCGGGGGAGAGCATATCCTTTTCGAGCGTGTAGCCCCAGACGGAGAAGTTGCGCTCGACGGCATCGCCGAGCCACGCGGTAACGTCGTCTATGTAGGCGCAGAGATACTCGTCGCTGAGGATGCCCTGACGCAGCTCGCGGTAGCGGTCGATGACGGCGTTTATGAACTTCTCGTCTTTGCTGAGCATATAGTACCAGACATTGTATTGCAGCTCAAAATGCTGCGGCTCTGCGACCGGATGACTGTAGTTGTCACAGGCGGAGTTGAAGTCCCAGATGCACATTTTGTATTTGCCGCGCACATCCCTGTAGATATAGGTGGAAAGCCAGCCCGCATCATAGTTGCAGGTAAACTCGTTGAGGATAAAGTAGTCCACGAAAGAGCTCATGTCCGCCTGCTCCCACCATGCATAGGGCTCGGTATCATAGTCATAGGAGTAGAGTGACTTTTCAAAGTCGGAGAAATCCTGTGCGATCCACGCCGTGCGCTCCGGCGTAAGCCATTTTGTTCCCGGATAGACGATGTCTATATCCTGCAGATTTCGCAGGGCGTATTGGGAGAAGGTCTCGATGTTTTTGACCTCGTTGCCGCTGCCGCGGTCAAGGCGCAGAGCATAGCTCGTCTGCACCGTGTCTTTCGACGGCTCCGTGAGCTTCAAGCGGGCATCCGCGCCGGAGCTGACAGTCTCCGTCATAACATAAAGCCCCTGATACACTCCGTTGAGCAGTACCTCGCAGAAGCGCACATTCGGCGCGTAGTCCATGATCTCGCCCGCAAGATTGTACCACATATAATTGCGGATGAGCGTCTTATCGAGGTACGGCCCATGCAGCGCCCACTCGTCGAAGGCATCCATCCCCAGCATGGCGACATCGCGCGAGGCCGCACCGTCGTCCGTCAGCGTCTTGACAAGATAGCTGTGCTTATCAAAATAGCGCGAGGAGTTGCCTCGCACTCGAATGTCAATGACGCTCTGAAGCGTCGGCGTGTCGGTGGGGTGATTGTTGCCCTCGGCATGATCCACCACCGAGACGGACGCGCGCAGCAGCGTACTGCCGTCTGCGGTCGTGGTGAAAGCATCGTCCTCACGGCCGCTGCCGCCGCTCTGGATGGGCACGCCCGGGATCGCCTCTCCGCCAGTGTCGATGAGAACGAGCGGCAGATGAGAGCAGAGCAGATCTTCTCCGTGGTCGGCACAGGGTGTATAGGCGAGGCGCTCAAGATGCTGATGATAGCGTGGGTGCTCATCGGTCAGCACGGCTGACAGGTTTGTTGCGGATAGGAGGAGCAGCAGCGCACAGGCCGCAAGAGCCATTCGCTTGTATTTCATGTTCGTCTCCGCCCCCCTCTTTCCGGTTTCTCAGTTCGACACCTCGTCGTTCTGCATGACAAGATTGACATAGTCGATACTTCCCAACGAATAGATGCTGCCGGGAATGTCCGGCGTTGTCTGCTCCGCGCGGCGCAGGAGCTTTTGCGTGATCTCGTAGATCAGTTCGACCGTATCCTCCGTCGTGTTTTCCACACGCAGCGTCGCTTTGGCGCGAAAGAGCTTGTAGACCTGCGCCTTGATCGGCTCCTGCTTGCTGCGGTGGGCGCAGATGATGAGCAGCATCCGGTTATCGCTCTTGATGCAGCCGAGCAGCAGGATCACCGCGAAGGTCACAGCGCTGCCGATGCAGGCCACGGCATAATCGCCCACGCCGCAGCAGATGCCGACAATGATGGACCAAAAAATATAAACCGTATCGCGCGAGTCCTTGATGGCGGTGCGGAAGCGGACGATGGACAGCGCGCCCACCATACCGAGAGACAGCGCAATGTTGTTGCCGATGACGGTCATGACCGTCCCCGTCAGCACCGCGAGAATGACGAGTGAGGCGTTGAACTTGCGGCTGTAGATCGTCCCGCGGTGGGAGATGGCGTAGGACAGGAAGATAAAAAAACCCAGCACGGCGGCAAGGACGATATTGAGAAGAATATCCTCCCACGACATATCGCGGGGTGTGGTAAAAAGGTTCAGGATCTGTTGTCTCATGGTGTTTTCCTCCTATAGCCTCGTCTGACATCCGTTTTGGCGGGCAAGCACATATTTGCTGACAGAAAGCTCACTGCGATCCACGCTGTTGATCAGCTCGCGAAGATAATCGAGCAGAAAGCCGTTGTACTTGACCTCAAGCACCACGCAGTACGGATCGAGCACGGGGTTCATGTTCAGCCGCGGCGAAAAGAGGTCGAAGCAGCTCTCAACGGAAACAATGCGGCTGTCAAAGGTAATGCGTATTTTGTTCTCCTTGGCGATAAATGCCTTGCGGTTGTATTCTACGATCGTTTTGGGGCGATAGCACCGGCTGTGCATCAGCGCGTAGCACTCCGCGGCAAAAGACTCCGGATACCGCAGCAGCGGCGCGTAGTCGCCGCGCGTGAGCGCTTGGGCATCCTCCCGTGTCACGCGCAGAGAGCGCTTGAGCTGACTTGCGCCCTGCTTCTGCTTCATCTCCAGCATGGCGAAGTCTGCCGCCGGATCATAGCTGCGCAGGCGCAGCTTGCGCCGCAGCTCTACGCCCGCAGCCTTTTCGTGGAAGTCCCTGTCGTCGAGCGTATCGAAGTAAAGCGAGCGGACAGGGTAGCCGCTTATGCCGTTGTGCGGGTCCTCGTGCATGACCTGCGCGAGCCGATGGCAGGCTTGCAGCGCCTCCGGCAGCGAGATCAGATATTTCTTTTCCTCGCGGAACACGCGGTTCACCGATGCTCCCTCCTTTCGCAGAGAAAAAAACTGACCGCAGTCCTGCTAAGGCAATACCGCAGCTTTCACTGCGCGGTGTTTCCTTAAAAGAGTGCGGTCGGTCGATCATAGGGGCTCTCCCGCTCAGACATATGGCCCTGCAGCATAGTCTTTCGACGATTTTCTATCTTAAACGATTATACAGGGCTGCGCCGCATAAGTAAAGTCCTTTCTGGCATTTCCGGCATTTGGCGTGTGCCGTCGCTTGTGCGGCGGAAGTCCTCTCGTGCGCGGGAACCGGATAGGATCCCCTCACGAAATAATCATAACACCGCCATGAGCAAAATGCAAGAAACGCAGTAATTGCAATGGTTCCCGGCCATGGCTGAAGCCGAAAATCACTCCATTGATATAGAAAGCGGAGCCCCTTTTTGGTAAAACGGATTTGTGAAACACCCCAACCGGAAAGGGGCTGGCCGCTACCTACCGACAGGAAATCATTCAGGATATGACATTGTTTACATTCCAAAGCGCCGCCATGTTTTACGACAAGCTTTTCAGCAGTCTGGACTTCACGCTGCCCGGAGCGGCAACCGGGCGGCGCGGCTTCCCGAAGGAAGCCATGGTCTGTGCTTTTATCGTTATGAAATGCGAGGGCTTCGCGCAGATCACAGATTTGGCGGATTATCTGGACAACAACCGCCTCATCGCCCATTATAGTAGGGTGGGCGGTTTATATATTTGGAACTGTGTCTCCTGCGGGTTCTGCTGTGTCTGTTGTGCTGCCTTCACTATGATCTCTGTGACCAGGGCTTCCAGCCTTCTGTACAGACATTTCATCAGCAATGCCAGCAGTGCCGCTGTCAGCATCAGAAAAATGTATGTTTACTCTCATTGAAGCAGCCGCGCACTGATCTCCTGCCCTCCATTTCCGACCGTAAGAGGGCTTCTCACCTATAGTGTCGTTCCATACCTCCCCAATTTGCCGAATCACTATCTCCTGTTGACTGCAAAACCACATCATTCTGAATTTGGAACATTTGGAACGCTGCGTTCTTTTTTATACTGATCCCTCATTCTGTAATACGTTCCCGCACCGATATTCATTTGCCTGCAAGCTGCGGAAATACTCAACTCATTTGCTTCTATTTTGGTCCGCAATTCCTCAAAAAGCTCTGTGTGACGCTCCCTCTGCGGGGCACTCTTGATCTTACGCCAATAACGGTAGTAGGTTGTCTTCCCAATGCTCATCTTCCGGCAGACCTCCGCTACGGTCATCTGTCGTCTCTCCACAAGGTCGAAGCACCGGTGCAGCCCCTCCATAAACCGAGACAGCCGCGCCGCATCTCCGGTGTCCCTGCTTGTCAACAGCGCAAGGTCGGAAAGCACCGCCTGCCAGTGACCTGCCGCCGTGTCAATCTTAGGAGACTTGCAGAGCAAAGTTGCCTGCTGTCGATAGAGGGCAAGTGCCATCTCCACAAACGCACCGGCTGTGCCGCCCAGCTCACCACCCATCTCCACGGTTACACTGTCGTCCGCTCTCACATACGCAAGCAGCTCCCGCAGGACGTTGCCGTCCCCATCGACCTCCGTGTAGACTCTGTCAAAACCCTCCGGCGCTGCGCCCTTTCCTCCGCGCCTGTAATAAAACCTCATGCTGCATCACCTCTGCACGGACTGTACCGCACAACCATGCCAAAGGCAATGCATCGCTTTCGTTGATGCCGCCGACCCTTCCAAGTGCCGCTTCCGCGTGCCATTCAGAGTGCCATTCCGAGTACCGGCGGCACACGGAATCTCTCCATGGCGCAGTTTTTCTCAACCTGCCCCGCAGAAGATGCAAAAAATCCGGTATCGCTCCAAACGGAACAATACCGGATTTTTGTCTGTTTTCAGCCAATGATGCCCGCAAAGGCAGTTACATCAAAGGTTTGCAAGTTTCGAGCCGCTTTGTGAACGCTCAAAAGATCGCTCACATTTCCTTGATGGCAGCCTGAGCGGCGGCGAGGCGGGCGATGGGGACACGGAACGGGCTGCAGGAGACATAGTCCAGACCGACCTTGTGGCAGAACTCGACGGACGTGGGATCGCCGCCGTGCTCGCCGCAGATGCCGAGGTGGATGTGCGGGTTGGTCTCGCGGCCCATCTTGGCGGCCATGGAGACGAGCTTGCCGACGCCGGCCTGATCGAGACGGGCGAACGGATCGCTCTCGTAGATCTTCTTGTCGTAGTACGCGCCGAGGAACTTGCCGGCATCGTCACGGCTGAAGCCGAAGGTCATCTGGGTCAGGTCGTTCGTGCCGAAGGAGAAGAAGTCCGCTTCCTTGGCGATCTCGTCCGCGGTCAGAGCGGCGCGCGGGATCTCGATCATGGTGCCGACCTTGTACTTCATGGAGCTGCCGGCCTCGGCGATCAGCTTATCAGCGACCTCGACGACGACGTCCTTGACGTACTTGAGCTCCTTGACCTCGCCGACGAGCGGGATCATGATCTCGGGGATGATGTTCCAGTCGGGATGCGCGGCGTTGACGTTCAGCGCAGCCTTGATGACCGCACGGGTCTGCATGGCAGCGATCTCGGGGAACGTAACGGCCAGACGGCAGCCGCGGTGGCCCATCATGGGGTTGAACTCGTGCAGGGAGGCGATGATGTTCTTGATGTCCTGAACGCTCTTGCCCATGTCCTTGGCGAGCTGCTCGATGTCAGCTTCCTCGGTGGGAACGAACTCGTGCAGCGGGGGATCGAGGAAACGAACGGTCATCGGACGGCCCTCGAGCGCGATATACATGGCTTCAAAGTCGCCCTGCTGCATCGGCTCGAGCTTAGCGAGCGCCTTCTCGCGCTGCTCGACGGTGTCGGAGCAGATCATCTCGCGGATGGCGGGAATACGGTCAGCCTCGAAGAACATGTGCTCGGTGCGGCAGAGGCCGATGCCCTCAGCGCCGAACTTCACGGCCTGCTCGGTGTCATGCGGGTTATCGGCGTTCGTGCGGACGCCCAGACGGCGATACTTGTCGGCCCAAGCCATGACGCGGCCGAACTCGCCGCCGATGGTGGCGTCGACCGTGGGGATGATGCCGTCGTAGATGTTACCGGTGGAACCATCGATGGAGATGAAGTCGCCCTCGTGATAGGTCTTGCCGGCGAGCTCGAACTTCTTGTTCTCCTCGTCCATGTTGATCTCGCCGCAGCCGGAGACGCAGCACTTGCCCATGCCGCGCGCGACGACAGCCGCGTGGGAGGTCATACCGCCGCGGACGGTCAGGATGCCCTGGGAGGCCTTCATGCCCTCGATATCCTCCGGAGAGGTCTCGAGACGGACGAGAACGACCTTCTCGCCGCGCTCCTTCCACTCTTTGGCATCCTCAGCGGAGAAGACGATCTTGCCGCAGGCGGCGCCGGGGGAGGCGGGCAGAGCCTTGGCGATGGCGGGAGCCTTCTTGAGGACAGCCGCATCGAACTGGGGATGGAGCAGGGTGTCGAGGTTGCGCGGGTCGATCATGGAGACGGCCTTCTTCTCGTCGATCATGCCCTCGTCCACGAGGTCACAGGCGATCTTGAGAGCAGCCTGCGCGGTGCGCTTACCGCTGCGGCACTGGAGCATATAGAGCTTGCCGTTCTCGACGGTGAACTCCATGTCCTGCATGTCGCGGTAGTGATCCTCGAGCAGGTCGCAGACCTTGACGAAGTCGGCGTAAGCCTGGGGGAACTTCTCTTCCATCTGGGAGATGGGCATCGGGGTACGGACGCCGGCGACGACGTCCTCGCCCTGAGCGTTGGTCAGGAACTCGCCCATGAGCTTCTTCTCGCCGGTGGCGGGGTCACGGGTGAAGGCGACGCCGGTACCGGAGTTGTCGTTCAGGTTGCCGAAGACCATCGGCATGACGTTGACGGCAGTGCCCCAGGAATAGGGGATGTCGTTGTCGCGGCGATAGACGTTCGCGCGCGGGTTGTCCCAGGAGCGGAACACGGCGCGGATGGCTTCGTACAGCTGGGTCTTGGGGTCGGAGGGGAAGTCCTCGCCGATCTGCTGCTTGTACTCGGCCTTGAACTGCTCGGCGAGTTCCTTGAGGTCGGCTGCGGTAAGCTCGATGTCGAGCTTGACGCCGCGCTTTTCCTTCATCGCGTCGATGAGCTGCTCAAAGTACTTCTTGCCGACTTCCATAACGACGTCGGAGAACATCTGGATGAAGCGGCGATAGGAGTCGTAAACGAAACGCTCGAAGTTGGGGTCGGGGTTGCCCGCGATCATGGCGGCGACGACGTCGTCGTTGAGACCGAGGTTCAGGATGGTATCCATCATGCCGGGCATGGAAGCGCGCGCGCCGGAACGGACGGAGACGAGCAGGGGGTTCTTCAGATCGCCGAACTTCTTACCGTTCATCTCTTCCATCTTCGCGACGTATTCCATGATCTCTGCCATGATCTCGTCGTTGATCTTGCGGCCGTCCTCGTAATACTGGGTGCAGGCTTCGGTCGTGATGGTGAAGCCCTGGGGCACGGGCAGACCGATGTTGGTCATCTCGGCCAGGTTCGCGCCCTTGCCGCCCAGAAGCTCACGCATGGTAGCGTTGCCTTCCGAGAACAGGTAGACATACTTTTTGCTCATTGGTTTTCCTCCATTAAAAATGTATCGCTGTGTGATCATTATCAAGCCATATTATTATAGACAGAAAATCCTCGACTTTCAATAACAAGTTGTGAAATTTTTGTCGACTTTCCGCATTTTTTCTCCCACAAAACGCAATTTGGCGCAAAATCGTTCTGTTTTTCCGTCGCGGGGCGCGGATTTTCTTGCAAGCGCCGCACTTTTGCGATATACTATTTTTAGATTTGCGCTGAAAATGCGCGCAGAGTACAGAGCATGGAGCGGGCAATGGAGCTTTTGGATTTTGCAAAAACCGATACGGCGGCGCGTCTTCGCACCGCGGCAAAGCGCGGCGCACTGTCGCACGCACTCATTTTCAGCGGCAGCGGCGACCGCGTGAGCGCTGCGCGCTATGCCGCCGCGGCGATGGAGTGCACAGCGGAAAGCAAGCCCTGCCTCGCCTGCCCTGCCTGCCGCAAGGTGATGCAGGACATCCACCCCGACGTCACGTTCGTGCGCGACGCAGAGCACAAGGAGCTCTCGATCGACACGGTGCGCGCGATGCGCGCCGACGCGTTCATCCGCCCGAACGAGGGCGCGCGCAAGGTCTACATTTTCGAGGACTGCACCATCCTGACGGAAAAGGACCAGAACGTGCTTTTGAAGCTCGTGGAGGAGGGACCCGCTTACGCAGCGTTCTTCTTCTGCGCGGAAAATCCGGCGGTTCTGCTCCAGACCATCCGCTCGCGCTGCGTGGAGGTCAAGCTCTCCCCCACCGTCGAAGAGGGCGGCGCGCCTGACGAGCGCGCGCTCGAGCTCGCGCGGCTCATCGCCGAGGGGTCGCGCGCGTCCCGCGCGGCATTCCTCGCAAAGCTCGAAACGCAGAAGGTCACGCGCGACGACCTGTCCTCGCTTTTCGAGGGGACGCGGCTTCTGCTCTCGTCCGCCCTGCTGGGGCAGTACGGCGTGAGCGTACCGGAGAGGGATCTTCGCATCGCGCGGTCACTGGCTTCGCGCTTGACAAAAGCCAAATTACTCGGCACAATAGATTTATTGCAGGACTACCGCAATAAATGCACCTATAACGTCGGCGTCGGGCCCACGCTGGGCGGCTTCGCCGTTGAATTGGAGGAAACCCTTTGACAGAAGTGATCGGAGTCCGCTTCCGCGGCGGATGCAAGGAATATTATTTTGACCCGCACGGCATCACGGTCGAACCCAACCAGTTCGTCATCGTCGAGACCGCGCAGGGGCTCGAGTACGCCCAGTGCGTCTCGGGCAACCATGAGGTGGAGGACGATTCCGTCGTCCAACCGCTGCGCCCGCTCGTGCGCGTGGCGACGGAGAACGATGACCGCACCTACGCCTACAACAAAACGCGCGAAAAGAACGCCTTCGAGGTCTGCCAGAAGAAGATCGCCGAGCGCGGGCTCGACATGAAGCTCGTGCGCGTGGAGAGCAACTTCGACGGCAGCAAGATCATCTTTTTCTTCACGTCCGATGGGCGCGTGGACTTCCGCGAGCTCGTGCGCGACTTAGCCGGTGTGTTCCGTGCCCGCATCGAGCTGCGGCAGATCGGCGTGCGCGACGAGGCGAAGATGCTCGGCGGCCTCGGCATCTGCGGCCGGCCTTTCTGCTGCTCGCAGTTTTTGGACGACTTCGTCCCCGTTTCGATCAAGATGGCCAAGACGCAGAATCTGAGCCTGAACCCGACGAAGATCTCCGGCACGTGCGGCAGACTCATGTGCTGCCTCAAATACGAGCAGAACGCCTACGAGGACGCGGTGCGCCGCTGCCCGAAGCAGGATTCGTTTGTCGCAACGCCCGACGGCCTTGGCAACGTGAGCTCGGTCGACATTCTGCGCGAGCAGGTGCTCGTGCGTCTCGACGGGCAGAACGAGAGCCCCAAGCGCTACCGCACCTGCGAAATTCATGTGCTGCGCAACGGCAAGGGCTCGCGCGACGGCATCGAGCTCCCC
>ENA-ORRW01001012-ORRW01001012.1-human-gut-metagenome-genome-assembly--contig:-NODE-1012-length-29303-cov-3.269283_pt1 | contig 29303 bp, 16 predicted proteins | sample MGYA00242183_ERZ509150 | MGnify/ENA primary metagenome ERZ509150 (study PRJEB26280, sample SAMEA2338639) | human gut metagenome | biome: human gut; feature: human-associated habitat; material: faeces... | reverse complement strand
GCCGAGCCATACTCAAATCTTAAATCGGACCGACGTTCAAGTCTTAAACCGAACCATATTCAAAGCCTTAAATAAAACCGGCACTTAGATGCTGCTCAGGTTATGCGAGGAGGACGCTTGCGGCAAGTCCCGCGAATGTAGCGATAAGCGCACCGGCGAGCGTGTAGCGGGATTTTTTGATTCCGGCAGTCATAAAGTAAACACTCATCGTATAGAAGATTGTCTCTGTACAAGACAGCGAGATCGATGCGATCATACCAAGACGGGAGTCTGTGCCGAATTGTTTGAAAATATCGAGGAGGAGTCCTGTCGCTGCAGACGAAGAGAACATTTTTACGATAGTAAGCGGAACGAGTTCGCCGGGAAAACCGATCCTTCCGGTAAAGTTTTCAAGCAGACCGGAAATGAAATCAAGGAACCCGGAAGCGCGGAGTATTCCGACGGCCGCCATAAGTCCGATAAGCGTCGGCATGATCCGAACGACTGTAAAAAAACCGCTTTTTGCTCCTTTGATAAATGTTTCGTAAACATTGACCTTTGCGGACAGACCGTAAACGATGATGCTTAGTATAAGGAACGGAACAATATAGTTTGAAATATAGACGAGAAGCTGCATAATAAACCTTCCTTTACAGAATGTACGGATTATTTGATTATATGTACGGCAGGAAGATCCATTCCTAAAATAAGAAAAAGCAATGTATATTAAGGCCGGATATAACATAGGATGCAGTAAAAGAAGATTCGGGGGTTATTATGCCGATATGGAAATGTAACGGCAAAGAGAAAGTAAATAATAATCAAAAGAAACGAATATATTTCAAAATTTTGAATCTTTTGCTCGTTATAATACTTGTATTTTCTGTGGCGTCAGTGGGCGGATGCTCAATGGAGAGTAAGCAGGGAGCAAAAGGTGCGAAAAGCGCAGGAAAAAGGCAAAGTGAAGATGCAAGATTTGAAGAATACACGGCGGAACTATTCTGCAAAGAAGTGTCGGCAAATACAGTGAGTCTGCATTATACGCTTAAAGCGCCGGAAAAATATGGGATTGAAGCAACTGACGCTACATTCGGTCAGTTTGAAAGAGAGCCGGAAGCAGTCAAGGCGGCGGCGGAAAATATGCGTCAGGCTCTTCTTGGATTCAACTATGATGATCTTAACGTACAAAATAAGATTACATATGACATTTTAAATTATCGGTTAAAGCTGATGAAAAAGAGCGCGGATTATACAATGTATGAAGAACCGCTCGGGCTTGTAAGCGGAGTGCAGACACAGCTTCCGGTAGTTTTATCAGAATATCGTTTTTATGATAAGGAAGATGTGGAAGTATATCTGGCGCTTGTAAGACAGACGGAAGAATATTTTGAAGAGATCATGATATTTGAAAAGAAAAAGGCAGAGATGGGTTTGTTCATGCCGGATCAGGCGGTGGAAACAGTGATCGGGCAGTGCCGCGCCTTTTTGGAAATGGGGAACGGAAATTACTTGTATTCGACGTTTGCAGATCGAGTGATGGAATTAAATACATTGACAGAGAAAGAAAAAAGTGACTATATACAGGAAAATGCACTTGCAATATCCGATTATGTGTTTCCTGCGTATGAGCGTATGACGGAGGAACTGGAACAGCTCAAAGGATCGGGTAAAAATGAAAAAGGTCTTGTATATTTTCCGAAGGGGAAGGAATATTACGAACTTCTTGCCCGGCAGTCAACCGGTTCAAGACGTTCGGTAGAGGAACTAAAAGATTTGACACGCAGACAGATAAACGAAGATCTTACGGCGATGGAGCAAGTGCTCGGTCTGACAACAAAGGAAGCTAAGGAAGCTGCGGCGGTGATCACAGATAAAAAGGCAGAGCAGATATTGGAACAGTTAAAAGAAGGATCGAAAACTGCGTTTCCGGAACCGCCTCAGACAAAGCTGGAAGTAAAGTATGTTCCGGAGGCAATGGAGGAACATCTAAGTCCTGCGTTTTACATGATACCCGCGATCGATAATTCACAGCAAAACGTGATCTATATTAACAGGGCGCGCATGGGAAACGATATGACGCTTTTTACGACACTTGCTCATGAAGGATATCCGGGACATCTTTATCAGACGATTTATTATGAAAGTACGCATCCTGATCCAATCAGAAGTCTTCTTGATTTCGGCGGATATGTGGAAGGATGGGCGACTTATGCGGAAATGGGCAGTTATTATCTGATGGGGCTTTCCAAAGAGCAGGCGACCCTTTTACAGAAAAACGCCTCTATCATACTGGCGCTTTATGCCCTTGCGGATATCGGAATCCATTATGACGGGTGGAGCGTCGAAGATACGGAAGCATTTTTTAAAAACTACGGGATTACAGATAAAGATGCAGTCGGCGAAATCTATAAGCTGATCCTCGGTTCGCCTGCCAACTATCTGAAATACTATATCGGGTATGTAGAATTCCTTGAATTAAAGAAAATGTGGGTTGACGAGAAAGGAAAAGATTTCTTACAAAAGGAATTTCATTCGGCTGTGCTGAAAATCGGACCTGCGCCGTTTGAAATAGTTGAAGATTATATGTGGAAAATGTAAGAATCAATTCCCTTTCAGTAATCTGTCGATCAGCCTGGAAGCATCGCTTCGTGAAAGCGTTTCCGGATTATAAGAGAGCGCTTCTGCATTGCAAGAGAACGCTTCTGTATTATGAGAAAACGTTTTTTTATTTTTTGTCAGACGTTCAAGAAGAGCAAGCTGTTTTGGTGTGGCAGGCTGAGGCTTCCTGATCTTATATGTAAGCTGCGACGGTTTGAACGTCTTTGGATTGTCAGGTTCAAAATAATGGGAGAGCGTCTGATATAATTTGGCAGTTGCAAGCGCGTCAAAATAAGCGCGGTGGGCTGCCTTATTTTCTATTTTATAATGTTCGCATAAAGCGCTAAGGCTTTTGGATTCTAGTTCGGGATGCACTTTTTTGGCGATTTTTAAAGTATCGATCCCCATTTTTTCAAACGGAAGTCCTTCACGGGCAGCCGTACACTTTGTAAAACTGTAATCAAAGATGATGTTGTGACCTATGAGAATATCTTCTTCGCAAAAATCAATAAAGTCTGTGATAACAGAACGGGCGGGACGAGCAGATGCGACCATATCGTTTGATATACCGGTTAGGCCTGTGATGGCGGGCGAAATGAGTTCCTGCGGTTTGATAAATTCCATAAAGCGTTCGCTGACTTTTCCGTCTCTGACTTTTAAAGCGCCTATTTCTATAATTTCATTGTTCATCGGATCTAACCCTGTTGTTTCAAGATCGAAGGCGATATAAGATTTTAACATTATAGTTCGTACTCCTTTTCGGGTGTATGTAAGCAGTTTCAGATACAGATCATTATACAGGAAAAAATGGAGAAAATCCAGAAAAAGGGGCAGGGAGTACATGACGCATGTTCGACCATGTACTCCCTGAATAATCAAGAGGGAAAATCTTGAAGGTTTACATTCATTTATTTTAAAACTTAAAGTTTATCGCCTCGTTTTACATATCCCGGTTTTTCAGGAGCGGCGATGATACGTTTTCCGCGGATGAGACGCGCATGTTTATCTACGACGAGATTTTCCGCATGAACGCCTTTTCCGATAACAACATCGGCAGATATGATACAATTCTTTACAATAGCGCCGGATTTGATAACACATCCTCTTCCGATGATGGAATTTTCAACTGTTCCTTCGATCAGGCATCCATTGGAAACAACAGAAGAAGTCACCTTGCTTCCTTCAAAATACTGAGTCGGACAGGAATCGTTCGTGTGCGTGTAGATCGGCCAGTCTTTGTCGAAAAGACTTCCGGCATTATTCAGGTCTACAAGAGACATATTTGCCTGATAATATGCGTTAAAATCATTAATGATCGCAAAGAACCCACGGTGGGATACCGCACGAATATCAAGATTTTCGGATTCTTCATCAAGAATGTCGGCAAACGTGTACATAGATGATCTTTTGCTTGCTTTGCGAACAAGTTCGATGAAGAGATCTTTTTTCATAACATATGTATCCATGGAAATGTTGCGGTTTTTCGCATTTCCGTGATTCGGTTCGATTGCAAGAACTCCTTTTTGTTTGTTGATATTCAAAGCGTTACAGTTCAAAAAAGCGTCTTTGGCGTTATCGACCGAGTGATACATCATAGAGATGTCCGCGCCGGATTCGATATGAGCGTCGAGAAATTCGCTGTAATCAGCTTTGTAAACCATATAACTCGGAGCTATGACAACGTATTCATGAGGCATCTCCTCGAGGCACTCTATGTTTTCCATATAAGCGGTAATGTCGGTACTGTAAATGTCGCCGATCTGACCGTGTTCTGTATACATGATATTCAGACTGCCGCGTTTTGAGTTGATGTTGTAATGGCGGCCTGTTCCGAGGTGCTCTGTAAGGGAGCGAGGTTTTCTTCTGATAAATACTTCGATATTGTCAATTCCGCTGTTGCTCATATTAGAAATCGGAAAATCAATGATGCGGTAACGTCCGAGGAAAGAGAAAGCGCCGACAGGACGAAAATCCTGAAGACCGTCTACTTTAATATGATTTCCGGCAAAATTTATAATTCCAAAAGCTCTGTTCATATTATTCATCCCCCTTTACACGTTTTGCCACAAGTTCGATATTCTTGCTGTCAGCGCTTCCGACAACGGCGTTTTTACCGATCTTGACACCGTCTGCAACGAGCGTGCGTGTAACGACAGCTCCTTCGGCAACTTCTGCCCCCGGCATAAGAACACTGTCTATAACCTGTGCTCCTTCGGCAACTTTTGCTCCTGTAAACAGGACAGAATTTTTAACTTTACCGTTGACAACGCAGCCTTGTGTGATAAAAGCGCGGTCAACAACAGCGTCGGCGCCGATATACTGCGGAAGAGCCGTTACGTCCTCTGTGTAAATCTTCCATGCCGGATCGTTCAGGTCAAGTGCATTGTTTTTGTCAAGAAGATCCATGTTTGCTTCCCAGAGGGAGTCGATCGTTCCGACGTCTTTCCAGTATCCCTTATATTTGTAAGCGCAGAGCTTCTTCTCGTCATTGAGAAGCGCCGGGATAATGTCTTTTCCGAAATCGTGGCTGGAATCCGCGTTCTTCATATCGGCAAGAAGCGTTTTGCGAAGCAGTTTCCAGTTGAAGATATAGATACCCATGGAAGCAAGATTGCTCTTCGGGTGTTCCGGCTTCTCTTCAAATTCTACGATGCGTCCTGTTTCATCGGTGTTCATGATACCGAATCGGCTCGCTTCTTTCATCGGAACTTCAATGACTGCGATTGTCGCGTCGGCTTTACTCTCTTTGTGGAATGCGAGCATCCTTGCATAGTTCATTTTGTAAATATGGTCGCCGGAGAGAATAAGAAGATATTCCGGAGAATACGTGTCGATAAAGTCTATGTTTTGTGAAATCGCATCGGCAGTTCCACGGTAAACATCAAGATTGGCATCTGATTTTTCACGGGGCGGGAGTACATAGACGCCGCTGTCTTTCGCGTCCAATCCCCAACGTCTTCCGGCAGCTACATAGCTGTTGAGAAGAATGGATTCGTACTGAGTCAATACGCCTACAACGTCGATTCCGCTGTTGGCACAGTTGCTGAGTGGAAAATCAATAATCCGATATTTTCCGCCGTATGAAACAGCCGGTTTGGCGACTTTCTGGGTCAGGTCATGAAGACGGGAACCGCGTCCACCGGCCAAGATCATGGCTAACATATTATTTTGTTTCATGCTTGAGTCCTCCCTTATAATTTACTCCCCTTTATTATACAATTCTATTCGTGAAAATGCCATACTTTATTGTGCGAAATAGTAAAAAATTCGTCAAAATAGTATAAATTATAAAATAATACAGAAAATTGAAAAATAATACAGAAAAAAGGATTGACATTAAAAATTTTGCTACATATACTATATTGTTAGCACCCGAACTATTATAATTTTGTGCATAATACAGAGGTCAAACGACTTCGTAAAAAAGGAAAAGTCAATACGAAAAATGCGGATACGGAAATCAGAAAGAGAAGAGGATGGATTATGGAAGAGCGGTGTGACGTAGGAAAGATCATCAATCGGATCTCGCATCAACTGAAGCGGAGAATGAATTGTCATGAGGAAGAGGATTCTTTGACAAATATGCAAAGGCATGTACTTCATTACATATTGCTTCAGTCAATGAGCAGGGATATTTACCAGAAGGATGTTGAGGCGGAATTTCAGATCCGGAGATCCACAGCGACGGGAATCTTACAGCTTTTAGAAAAAAACGGATTTATTTTGCGGAAAGCAGAAGACCGGGATGCGCGGCTGAAAAAGATCGTGCCGACAGAGAAAGCGGAAAAAGTCAGAGAACATGTATTGATGAACATTGATCGTACGGAAAAAATCATCCGTCAGGGGATACCTGATGAAAAAATGGCGGTTTGTATAGAAACGCTGGAACTGATTTCCGCCAATTTGTTTGAAGATGAAAAATGCTGTACCGAAAAACAAAAGACGGCGCCAGCCGGCGCAGTGTGATCAAAGCCGATCAAAGGAAACTGTGCCGGGAGGGAAACAGTTCGGGGGAAAGAAAGCAGCATGTAAACAAAAATCAATAGTAGAGAGAGGAGCTAATAGAAAAGATGGATAAAAAATTACTGCGCTCAGTGCGCGAGTATAAGAAACAATCGTTTCTGACACCTGTTCTTGTAGCCGCGGAAGTGTTTGTGGAAGTTCTCATTCCGCTTTTGATGGCGAAGATTATTGATGTGGGGATCATGAACGGAGATATGGCATATATCATAAAGCTGGGCGCTTTGCTCGTACTGCTTGCGGTCGTGGCGCTTTTTTTCGGAGCGAAGGCAGGTCAGCTTGCGGCGGTAGCGTCTTCGGGATATGCTAAAAATTTAAGACATGATATTTTTTATAAAATACAAGATTTTTCATTCGGTAATATCGATCATTTTTCAACGCCGGGTCTTGTGACAAGACTGACGACCGACATTACGAATGTACAGATGGCGTATATGTTTACGATCCGTCTGCTCGCAAGAGCGCCGATCATGATCGTGATGTCCCTGATCATGACGGTGACGATCAGTCCTGCGATCGCATTTATGATGTTGATCACGATTCCGGTTTTGGGAGGACTTTTGATCTTTATCGCAAAGAAAGCGCACCCGCATTTTATCAAGGTGTTTGACGAATATGACGAATTGAATAATGTCGTTCAGGAAAACGTCAACGCAGCCCGCGTCGTGAAAGCGTACGTTCGGGAAGACCATGAAGTTGAAAAATTCGGAAAGATCTCGGGTATTGTATTCCGGCTTTTTACAAAAGCAGAGAAAATCGTTGCCTGGAACTCTCCGACGATGCAGTTTACTATGTATATAGTCGTTCTTGCAATGGTGCTGATCGGCGGCGAAAGTATCATAAGCGGAGATATGCTTACAGGAGAGCTGACAAGTGTGATCGTCTATGCACTTCAGATACTGACGTCTCTTATGATGGTGTCGTTTGTATTCGTTATGATCATGATCGCGGAAGCGTCTACGGAACGTATCAACGAAGTTTTGGATGAAGTACCGGAAATGGAAGACAAAGCGGATGCAGTTACGGAAGTTACAAACGGAGATATCGAATTTGAACATGTGAACTTCAGTTATGCGGGAGAGGGAGGCAATCTTTCGTTGAAAGATGTAAACCTTCATATAAAGAGCGGTCAGATCGTCGGAATCATCGGCGGTACGGGAAGCGCTAAGTCAACGCTCGTGCAGTTGATCCCGAGACTGTATGATGTGACGTCGGGAACAGTGAAAGTCGGCGGAACAGACGTGCGGGATTATAATTTGAAAGCTTTGCGGGATCAGGTGTCTGTCGTTCTTCAGAAAAATGTACTTTTTACAGGAAGTATCTATGAGAACATCCGTTGGGGTGATGAAACTGCAAGTGATGCGGAAGTAGAACGCGTATGTAAGCTGGCGCAGGCGGACGGATTTATCAGAGAGTTTCCGAATCAATATGAGACGATGATCGTAGAAGGCGGAAATAATGTGTCAGGCGGTCAGAAGCAGAGACTTTGTATTGCAAGGGCGCTTTTGAAAAAGCCGAAGATCCTTATTCTGGACGACTCGACAAGCGCGGTAGATACGAAAACAGACGCGCTGATTCGTCAGGCTTTCAGAGAAGAGATTCCGGATACGACACGGATCATCATTGCGCAGAGAGTTTCTTCGGTAGAGGATGCGGATGTTATTATCGTAATGGACAAAGGAGAGATCAGCGGAATCGGAACATCGGAGGAATTGCTGAAAACGAATGCGATTTACAGGGAAGTATATGAATCACAGATGAAAGGAGGAAAGGACAGTGAGTAAAGAAAAGAAACCGACAAAACCGTCGTTGAATAAAAATACATTAAAAACAGCAAAACGTCTACTCGGATATGTGACGAAAACATATAAAGTACAGTTTATTATCGTACTGATCTGTATTCTTGTCAGTTCGATTGCGACGATCTCGGTCTCATTGTCGCTGAAGTTTCTGCTGGATGATTATATTATCCCGCTGATCGGGCAAAAAAGTCCGGATTACACAGAACTGTATCAGGCGCTTGGTATATTGGCATGTATTTTCTTGAGCGGCGTAATTGCCTCCTTCATTTACACGAGACTTATGGTCGTGATCGGGCAGGGCGTGCTGAAACGTGTCCGCGACGAGATGTTTGAACATATGCAGAAACTGCCGATCCGTTATTTTGACCGGAATACAAACGGTTCGATCATGAGCCTTTATACAAACGATACGGATACGCTTCGTCAGATGATCAATCAGTCGATCCCGCAGGTGCTTATGTCGGCTCTTACGATCGTAGTCACATTTATTGCGATGCTTGTTTTAAGTCCGATCCTGACAGTTCTCGCCGTTGTGATGATCGGGGTGATGACGGCTGTTGCGAGAATGGTCGGAGGAAACAGCGGAAAATACTTTGTACGGCAGCAGCTTGATCTGGCAAGTATCACGGGATTTGTGGAAGAGCGTATGACGGGACAGCGGGTCGTGAAAGTATTTAACCATGAACGGATTTCGGAAGAAGAATTCGATCAGCTGAATGAAAGTCTGTTCGTCAGTTCATCAAAGGCACATACGTTTGCAAGTATCATGGGTCCGGTTATCGGAAATATGGGAAACTTACAGTTCGTTTTGACTGCTGTACTGGGCGGCGCGCTTTCGGTACTCGGCATCGGAAACATTACGCTTGGCGTGATGGCGTCTTATCTTCAGTTTACGAAGAGCTTTACTCAGCCGTTTATGCAGATTGCCCAGCAGTTTAACTCAATCATCATGGCTCTTGCAGGTGCGGAACGTATTTTTAATATGATGGATGAAGAGCCGGAAGTAGACGAAGGATATGTTACTCTTGTAAACGCAAAGAAGGATGCACAGGGAAATCTTACGGAGTGTAAAGAAAGAACAGGCTTGTGGGCATGGAAACATCCGCATCAGGCAGACGGCACAGTGACATATACGGAGCTGAAAGGCGACGTGAGATTTTATGATATGACGTTCGGATATACGGAAGACCACATGGTGCTTCATGATCTGACTCTGTACGCGAAGCCGGGACAAAAACTTGCTTTTGTCGGTTCGACGGGAGCGGGAAAGACAACGATCACAAACCTGATCAATCGTTTCTATGATGTTCAGGACGGAAAGATCCGTTATGATGATATTAATATAAACAAGATTAAAAAGGCTGATCTGCGAAGATCGCTTGGTATCGTTCTTCAAGATACACATTTGTTTACAGGAACGATTATGGAAAACATTCGTTACGGGAAACTGGATGCGACAGATGAGGAAGTTTATAAGGCAGCAGAGCTGGCTCATGCAGACGGATTCATCAGAATGCTTCCGAAAGGTTATGAGACGCGCTTGAGCGGAGACGGAGAAGAACTGTCTCAAGGACAGCGTCAGCTTCTTGCGATCGCAAGAGCTGCCATTGCCGATCCGCCGGTACTGATCCTGGATGAAGCGACATCGTCTATTGACACAAGAACAGAAAGTATCGTTCAAAAAGGTATGGATAACCTTATGAAAGGGCGTACAGTATTTGTAATCGCCCACAGACTTTCGACGATCCGAAACAGCGATGCGATCATGGTGCTGGAACACGGACGTATTATCGAACGTGGAACACATGATGAGTTGCTGTCACAGAAAGGAACGTATTATCAGCTTTATACAGGAAACTTAGAGCTGTCGTAGAAAAGGAGGGGTTAAAACCCCCCTTTCTTTTTTATAATATAGATCGGTCGTTTCTTGCTTTCCATATAATCTTTCGACATATATTGTCCGAGCAGTGACAGGAAGATCATCTGTATGCCGTTCAACGCGAGGATCAGGCAGACAAGCAGAAGGATCCAGTTTGCTTTATGTCCGGTGAAAACGGAAACAAGTCCTGTGACAACGGCGGCGATCAGGAGAAACATGCCGATGAAGCCGGGCAGGGAAGCGGGGGCGGAAGAAAATGATAACATTCCGTCCATTGCATAGCGGAACAGCGAGCGGAAATTCCATTTTGTTTTTCCTGCGGCGCGCTCAGTGTTGTGAAACGGAATCCATTTTGTATCAAATCCAACGAAAGAGAAGATCCCTTTCATATAGCGGTTGTATTCTTTGAGTTCCAAAATAGAGTCCGTCATAGCTCTGTTCATCATTCGGAAATCACCTTTTCCGTCTCCCATATCGAGATGACATGCGTTCCCGATCAAGTGATAGAAAGAGCGGGATAAGAACGTGCGGATCGGATTTTCTCCGGTTCGGTCCTCTCTAAGTCCTGCACAGCAGTCGTATCCTTCGTATTTGACAGCGTGATACATGTTTTTAAGCAGAGCGGGCGGATGCTGCAGATCGGCGTCCATAAATACACAGTAGTCTCCCGATGCATTTTGAAGTCCGGCGTACATGGCGGCTTCTTTTCCGAAGTTTCTGGAAAATGTAAGAAAACGGACACGCTCGTCTTTCTCTGTAAAATGCTGAAGGATCTCTGCCGTTCGGTCAGAACTTCCGTCATCTATAAAAAGAAATTCGCAGACAGCGCCTTCGATCGAGGATGCGGCGTCTGAAACCGCGCTGTAAAAAGCGGGGAGAACGCTCTCTTCATTAAAACACGGAACGATAATGCTGATCACATCGTCAGCAGGATTATTTTTGATTGTCATATGGAAGCAGCTCCTTTCTGATCATATTTTGATCCTGCCCATGAGCGGCAGTTTTGAAAACGCGGTATTTGCAGAGCGCATAGTTTCCGATCACGGTTACGACGCTTACGATTAATTTTGAGCCGATCAAAGAAAGTGATAATTGATCGACGGCAAGCCAAAGCAGAACGTTTTCGACGAGCAGTGTGATAAATCGTAGAGCAGCAAAGGAGAAAAACTCTTCGGGAATCCGTCTGTTTGACCGAAAGACCCATTTTCTGTTCAGAACATAGGCGGCGATAACCGCGCCTGTCCATGCGATACTGTTAGATGCAATATACGGAACGTGAAAAAATAGAAAAAGTCCGTATAACATGTAATTAACTCCGGTTGTGATTCCTCCGGTAATGATGTAAGTGAGCAGTTCTTTGCTTAAGTAAATTCGTTTCAAAGTCAGTTCCCTCTTTCTTATAATGATTATAGTGAATTTCTTACAGCGCGTTTTTATGGTGAGCCGTTGTAATATTTTGTGTTTTTCTTGAAGTAAAGACTCCAAATGTAAAAATCAGGTAACTTAAATAGCACAACAGAGATATCAGGCTGATGATACAGCCGATTTGTTTTCCGGGAGGAGAAAATCGAAATTCGATCTTATGAGTCCCCTTTTCGATATGTGCTCCTGCAAAAGCTTTATTTACGCGGATAATATCTGTGCGTCTGCCGTCGATGTAAAGCTCAAGTCCGTTTTGCCGCGGAATCGCAGATGCGAGAACCCCGTTGCTTTCTGCATGGATGCTTCCGGAAAAAACAGTCGTGCCTGAAAGGAAGGCGCTGCGTTCGGTTCTGCTGTCACAGACCGCTTTTGTAATTGTGTTCTTGTCGTCGAAAATATGTTTATTACATAAATGCCACTGTACGTTGCTGACAGTGAAATGACCCTTTGGAAAAGTAACCTTTAGTTTTGTCATACCCGAGTCGCTGTCCGCTGAAAACTGATAGTGAAACATATTGTTTCCGTTTGGGTAAGGCGCAAATAGTCCCGAAAGCTTATTGCGTATGTTGTTAATGTCGATGACAACAGGATCGATCGTTTTATTATCCACCTGGAAAGAAAGCAACAAAATGTTGCCAAAACCTGTATTTTCAACATAAAATGTCAACGATTGTTGACATTTTGAGATTATGTCATACTTATCGGCAGTCTTTTTGATAGTCAAACTATCGGGAAGTTTGCCGTCTGCCGACAGTTTCGGGGCAAAAGGAGTGATAAACTTTCCGGGGAGGTAAACGTCGCTGTCCGTATCAGTGGAAGTGTTTTCTATTATGGTTTTGCGGGAAATCGCTTCCAACTGTTCGATTTGATTGAAACGGTCAAACTCTTTTTCAGAGATTGTATCCGATGTAAAATAAACATTCGGAAGCACGTTTTTATTCTCTGCGACCACCGTGTCTTTTGCCGAAGAATACAGAGGTGTATACCCGGCGGGAATATGATCTTTTTCTGTCTCGATATACCGAACGCCAAGAAGATGAAGCATGAACGGATTATCGGAAGTAAGCAGCGCGATCCGGTTATTGATTCGGATCGGTGTATTCAGCACGTCATAATACAAGTCGGAGTAAGCGCTGTTTGTCACAGAAGAATACATAGAACTTCTTGTTATTTTCGCTTCTGGGGCGCGGTTTCCGTTTGCAAGCGGTTCGGTCAGGCTGTCAAAATGATAGAGCGGATCCATCGGAATTTCCGCAAGTTTTGTGTAAGTTTCTTTTGCCGAAACATCTGCTTTCTTTACCCAGTTTTCCTTTCTGGCAGTTGTAATATACATACCGACCGGGGCGATCAGTATGAGCAGATAGACGAGCAATTCTACCCGGGCAAAAATGCGGGGATTTTTAAACATTTGCAAAATAAGGTTTTGTTTCCGTCTTTGTATCAGGCAAAATAAAAACAGAATACCAAGTTCGATCAAAATCCACGGAAACTGAACTTGACTGAACCAGAGCAGACCAAGCGGAAGCATTACGGCAAACGGATAGAGCGGATACGATGAAACGCGGTCTGTTTCGGTGTGCGCTGATTTTAAGTAACGTACGCAGTGCAGGATGAACAGCGGCAGAAACGGAATAAGTATCTTCGGTCTGGCGTAGAGCGTTCCGTTTAAAATGTAAGAAAAGATACCGAACAATCCGAAAGATAAAAATAAAACGCTGTCAGGAAAGAATTCTTTTTTGGCAGGATTTTTTTTATTTAATCCGGCAAGTATCGTGTAAAAGCAGATCAATGTAAGCCCCAGTCCGTATTCGTTAAACAAGATGCCGTTCATAGAGATATTCGGTCCGAAAAGCTCTAATATTTTCAAAAGAGAAAATCCGCCGCCGCTTCGTCTGTGCTCCATCAGTACAAGTCCTGTCGGCAGAAGGAGCGCCGCCGCCATGCATACGGAAAGAACGGCGGAAGGGATATATCTTTTGAAAAACGAATCTTTCCAAAATGTCTCTTTTTCCGTTCTCAGCCAGTACCAGCCGATCGCGGCAAATGCGGCGATCGCAAAATAGAAGCTGTGCAGGCAGATCAGAAGCATACAAAGAGGGAGAAAGCGAAACTTACGTTTCTTCACGCACAAAAAAGCAAGGATCAAAAACGGCAGATAATTGACAAACATGATCTGACGATGCATATGGAAAAGACATCCCGCAGTCAAAAATAAAACGCTTCCGATGAAGGAAAAGAACGGGGAAATATCCTCGCTTTGCAGCCACATATAACATAAAAGAACGGAAGCGAGATAAAGTGCAAGCATATAGCCGATCAGGATGTAAACCATCGGAACTTGCGGAAACAGACATCCGATCAAAATATCAGGTCTTAAAAATCCATAATAAGAAAACTGATATCCGCTGCTTCCGCTTCCGAGATCGATCCAGTCGGGAAGAAGCGTGTGCTGTTCCACGCAGGCGTCACGGATCGTTTCCGCAAGAGCGGCATGTTGGGAGAGCCAGTCCGTATTCGATCCGTAGACGGCGTCGGCAGGCAGAATTGTCGTTGTCAATATAATAAAAAGCAGAATAAGCGCTGCCGGATAAATGAGTTTCTTCATATATAATGCAACTCCTTTAAGTGTTATTTACAGGATTCCCTTTATTTCCTGACATAAACAGGATATTATAGTCGTCTTAATAAATTGCGGAAAATAAAAAGAAAAATTCTTAAGAAAAACCGACAAAATCTTAAAAAAATATTGAATGAATTGACGGAAATTAAGCAAATATAACGAAACTGATATTAGATGTATCGAAAAAGAGGGGAATATGTTATCATAAAATAGATGCAGACTGTGAAAAACATAACAAATTCACGGGAGAAAGGAGAGATTATTATGAAAAAGAAATTTTTCAGTGCAGCGCTCGCAGCAGCTATGGTTGTGACGAGCGTCTTCTCCACAACATCAGTTGCCGGAGCGGCAGAAAATGAAACTGCAGTTCCGTATGGTAAAGTAACCGTTGAGCAGAAAGATAATACTGTTACAATCGGAAACGGAGCCATCGAAAGAATATTTTCAACAGCGGACAAAAAATTGTCTACGACTGAAATTGTGAACAAAAGAACTGGTGGAGAAGGAACAACCTTCACTCCGCAAAAAGGAAGTGAAGAATTCGTTGTTAAGACAACGAAAGAGAAAAAAGACCCTATTACCTTACCGGGAATCAATCGGACGGGTTGGGAAGCAACAGCAGACAGCTACCAGAATGCGAGCGGAGACTCAGATGGACCGGCATCTAACTTGTTAGATGGAAGAACAGAGAGTATCTGGCATTCAAATTATGGGGGGGCTGGACAAGGTGATCAGGACTATCCGCATAATGTAGTAATCACATTCGGAAAAGATGTGACATTCCAGTCCTTCTCTTATACACCGAGAAAAGAAGGAGAAAACACAAACGGAAATATCAAGGGATATGAACTGTATGCATCAACAGCATCGGAAAAACTTGATTATGCTTCAAAAGATTGGGGAGAACCGATCGCAAAAGGCAATTTTGAGTACAATGGTGTAAATCCGATTTATGTAAACTTGAAAGAAGCATGTACTGCGAAACAGATTAAGTTCGTAGCAACATCTTCAAACAATGGGGAAAGATTTGCCGGCGGAGCAGAGTTTAATCTCCATGCAGAGAAAGCTCCGATAGATACGGATGACCGTGCGTTTGAGACAAGCGATTTAGAGCTGAAAGACGGCAATGAGGCAGTCAAAGTCGAAGATACAACGGCAACGATCAACGGTAAAGAGAAAACAGGTAAGAAAGTAACATTTTCTTTCAAACCGTACACTCACAAAAACGTAGAGTATTCAATCGACGAAGTAATCGTAATGTACGAAGGCGATCACTTCATGCGTAAATTCCTTGAGATCGACGTGCCGGATGACAAGATGGCAGATGCTGAGATCGACTATATCGACCTTGAGTCTCTGAAAGTGGCAGAGTCCGATGCACAGTGGACAATTCCGAGAGGTCAAGGCGGCGTTGTTCAGATGGAAGAGTTCAAAGCGAACCTCGGACAGCCGATCTACATTCAGGGAATGTTCTTCGGATGTGAGTTCCCGGCAGCGGATACAGAGATCGTAAACGGAACAGGATTTATGCGTTATTACAGTGGTAAGACGTTCAGCAGACTGAAAGAAGATAATCAGTTGACAACAGACGATAAGTATGTGACATGGCAGACAGTTGCAGGTGCGGCAAGAAGTACAGAGCAGGAAGTTATTCAGGCAGACTTCTTCGAGTACATCAAGTCAATCGCAACTCCGTCAGAGTTCCGTACACAGTACAATTCATGGTTCGACAACATGATGAAGATCAGTGATGAAAATATTTTGGCTTCGTTCATTGAAATTGATCGTGAGTTGAATAAAGCAGAAGTTCGTCCGTTGGATTCTTACGTTGTAGATGATGGATGGAATGCGTATAATGATGGTTCGATAGGAGCAGGGTCACACGCACAATCGGGAGCAATAGAGAATACCGAAGGTTTCTGGACATTTAATGAGAAATTCCCGGAGGGATTGACACCGTCCAGCGAACTTGTTAAGAAGTTCGGAAGTAACTTTGGAGTATGGGTTGGACCGAGAGGCGGATATAACTTCTACACTACATTAGCAAATATTATTGAGAGGGCACAAAAAGGAAGTAAAGCAGGACATTCTATCGACGTTGCAGACCGTGTATATGTAGAGAATTTTAAAAAGATGGCGATTAAATGGCAGCAAGATTGGGATGTCAACTACTGGAAATGGGATGGATTTGCAGATACTGCTCAGTATAATCATTTCAACAATTTAGGCGGAGCAGACGGCGTTCCGGTATACAGTGAGTCTAATCACCATATGACAGGCGGTTATCACCAGATGTATCATGTGACTGATCTGTGGGAAGCATGGATCGATCTGATGGAAGCGGTTCGTCAGAGTGAAAAAGAGGACGGAATTAATAAACTCTGGATCTCTCTTACATGTTATGTAAACCCGAGTCCGTGGTATTTACAGTGGGCGAACTCTGTATGGATTCAGTGCGTACATGATCAGAAGGATGCATCTTTCGGAACAACAAAGATGAATAAGCAGATTACATATCGTGACGCTTGTTACTATGACTTCCTGAAGAATCATCAGTTCCAGTTCCCGCTTCAGAATCTGTACAACCATGATCCGATTTACGGAAAAGAAGGAACAGGAATGACAGTTAATACTGCTACAGATGAAGATTTCCAGAACTATCTGTACATGTTGTCTACTCGTGGAACGGCATTTTGGGAGTTGTACTACTCTGACAGTATTATGACAGATGGAAAATACGAGATCACAGGAGAATTCCTTGAGTGGGCAGAAGAAAACTATCATATGCTCAAAAATTCCAAGATGATCGGAGGGAAACCGGATATTACAAAACTGAGTAACGGAGATCTGTCAGACCAAACGCAGGCAGAAGCATACGGATTCTCATGTTTCGACGGAACGGACGGAATTATTTCACTCCGTAACCCATCTGCAAATGCAGATAAGACAATCAAGTTCACATTCGACCGTACAATGGGCGTTGCAGAAGGTGCAGGCACATTAAACTACTACTTAGAGCACAGCTATCTTCTTTCCGATAAGTCTGCTCAGACAGGTACATTAAAGTATGGTCAAGAATACACAGTGAACTTGAAACCGAACGAAGTGCGTATCTTACGTGTTTCAGCAGAAAAAGACACAACAGCGCCGAAGATCGACAGAATCATGACAGACGGTGCGAAAGAACTTACAGTAAAATTCGATGAGAAAGTATCAGGAAACCTCTTTAAAGTAGAAAACGCAAAAGTTTCTTCTATTAAGAAGAGCGCAGACGATACAACATATCATATCGTATTAGCAGAAGCTCCGGCAAACGAAGCTACAGTAAAAGTAATTCCGCAGGATATTAAAGACATGTCGGGCAACAAAGCTACTGAAGCTGCATCTGTTGTATATCACAAAGACAGTGTGATCGTTGAAAAAGAAGCGATTGCAGAAGCAGGAGAAATTGCAGCAGCGGACAGATCACTGAATTCCAATAATGGATTCACAGTATATGCGGCTGTAAACACAACGGCAACAGATAAGTCACTCGTAAGCCAGAATGGTCAGTACGAACTGAAAGTAACAGCAGAAGGAAAAGCATCCTTCACACTGAATGGTGCGACAGCAGTTTCCGGCAAGTCAATCAATGACGGAGCAGAGCATAAAGTAGTAGGTGTGAAAGAAAACAACGGTATGCTGAAACTTTATGTAGACGGAACACTGGAAGGATCTGCTTATAATGAAAAGAACAGATTTCATGAAGTTAAGAAAGCTGCGATCACAGCAGGTGAAGGTGTGACAGCGGCGGCAGTATATGATATCGCATACGGTTATAATGAAGTGGCTAATCTCGGAGAGCAGGAAGGACTTCCGAAACTTAAACTTACAAATGATATGATCACAGTTTCTGAGACGAGCGAAGGAAGTAAAGATAAAGTCTTAGATGGAGATAACACGACATACTGGACAAGTCAGAAAGTGGAAGAAGGTACTGTAAGCAGCGATAATGCATGGCTGCAAGTTGACTTGGGTGCGACGTATAAATTGGATCAGGTTGACTACACACCGCGTTATTATAATGATGCAAAGAACTACTGGCATTGTACAGGTAATATTAAGAATCTGATTGTAGAAATTAGAAAAGACGGAGAGGATACATGGACTTCGGTAACAGGAGAAAACGGGCTTGATCTTTCGGACAAGATTGTGAATAAGAATGATCAGACACTTTTCCCGGCAGAAGTTACATTTGAGGCACAGGAAGCTAGATATGTACGTATCAGTGGAACGTCTTCTTATCACTGGCAAGCAACTGATGAAAATAAGTATATTACAGTCGGTGATCTTGCGATCTATGGAGAGAAAGTAGAAGCAAAGAACATTGCAAAGGATGCAAATGTAACGGCAAAATGGACGGCAGATGACACAGATGCAGCAAAAGGCGGCGACAGACCGATGTCTATGGCTGTTGACGGAAACAAAACTGATTTTGGTTCAAACTATGCCGAGTTCGGTGCGGACAATAGACGTGAATCATCTTATATGCAGGTTGATTTAGGCGCTGTATGTGATGTGAACTCTCTGTCACTGTATCGTTACTGGGGCGATGGTAGAACATATGGCGATACAGTAGTAGCTGTAGCAGAAAAAGAAACAGACTTTGCAGAAGGAAAAGCTACAATCGTCTATAATGCGGATGATCAGAATGTTCATAAACTGTATACACAAGCACCGGAAAAATTCGATGAAGACTATGCAGAAACTGCACAGGGTAAATCATGGACGCTTCCGGAAGGAACGAAAGCACAGTTTGTTCGCGTTTACATGTACGGAAGAGCAAACAATGACACAACAACAAACCACGTTGTAGAGCTTGAAGTATACGGAACAAAACCGGAAGAAGGCGAGACACCGGGCGTAGACATTACAGCCTTGATCGAAAGATTGAGCGTATTGTCAGCGGTAGATACGTCTAACGCAACAACAGATAGCGCAGCAGCGTTTAATGCTCTTCTTAAAGAAGGATATGATCTTGTGGCGACAGGAGCACAGACACAGGAAGAAGTAGCTGCTATGATTAAGAAACTGGAAGGCGCAGAAGCTAAACTTGTAGATGCATCCGCTCTGAAGAAAGCAATCGCAGACGCAGAGAAGAAAGTTGAAACAAGTACAGTAACAAGTGCAGAGCCGGTAAAAGCTAAAATTGCAGAAGCAAAACAGCTTCTTGTAAACGGTACAAAAGATGCGATCGACGCAATGGTTGCAGAATTAACTGAAGCTGTGAAAGGACTTGTTGCTCGCGGAGATGTAACAGATCTGAAAGCTTTGATCGATCAGTACGCAAAAGAGAATTTGAAAGCAGAGGATCATACAACATCTACATGGAGCGCTTATGAGACTGCTCTGAATGCGGCAAACGCAATCGTAACAGATAACAGCAACAGCGATCAGGCGGCGGTAGATGCAGCGAAGAAAGTGTTAGAAGATGCACATGCAGCATTGGCAAAACGCGGAAACACAGATGCATTGAAAGCTCTTATTGAAGAGTACAAAGAACTGAAAGAAGCGGATTACACACATGAGACATGGGTGAAATACGAAGAAGCTCTTGAAGCTGCAAATGGAATCGTGGCAGACAACAGCAATAAGACACAGGCAGAAGTAGATGCGGCGAAAGACGCATTGAAAGCGGCAAAAGAAGCTCTCGTAAAAGCTCCGGTAGATCCGCAGCTTGATAAGAGCAAACTGCAGGCAGCAGTAGATGCGGCAAAAGCAAAAGACGAAAACGCATATACAACAGCTTCTTACAATGCAATGGAAAAAGTTCTTGCAGAAGCAGAAGAACTTCTGACAAACGGTAAGGATCAGGCGGCAATCGATGCGAAAGCAAAAGATTTGAATGATGCGGTTGCTGCGCTTGTAGAACGTGGAAACACAGATGCGTTGAAAGCTTTGATCGCAGAATATAAAGCAGAAGGTCTGAAAGAGGCAGACTACACAACAGATTCCTGGAAAGCGTACACAGATGCGTTGACAGCGGCAGAAAAAGTTGTGAAAGACAACAGCAATCTTGATCAGGCAGCGGTAGACGCAGCGAAGAAAGCGTTAGAAGATGCTCATACAGCATTAGTAAAAGTAGAGCAGATCAATAAAGAGGCGTTAAAAGCAGCAATCGATGCAGCGAAAGCGGCTGATGCGAACTTGTACACAACAGATTCTTACAAAGCAATGAAAACAGTTCTTTCAGATGCAGAAAAGGTACTGAAAGACAGCAAAGATCAGACGGAGATCGATGCAGCAGCAAAAGCGTTGAACGATGCGGTTACAGCGCTTGTACAGCGTGGAAACACAGATGCATTGAAAGCTTTGATCGAAGAGTATAAAGATCTGAAAGAGGCAGACTATACAGCAGATTCTTGGAAAGAATATGCAGATGCGCTGAAAGCGGCAAAAGCAATCGTGGAAGACAACAGCAACAGTGATCAGGCAGCGGTAGACGCAGCGCTTAATGCGTTAAGAGACGCTCGCGTAGCATTGAAGCTTTCCGGAAAACCGTCTGTTGATAAGAGCGAGCTTCAGGCAGCTTACGACAAGTACAAAGATAAGAAGAACGACGGTTACACAGCAGAGAGCTGGGCGAAGTTTGAAAACGCTCTGAAATCTGCTAAGGCAATCTTGGATAACGAGGCTGCAACAGCAGATCAGGTAAAAGCTGCTTTGGCACAGTTGAATTCAGCGGCAGAAGGTTTGACGAAGACACAGACTCCGCCGAAGAATGATCCGCAGACTCCGTCAACTCCGTCACAGGGCGGAAGCGTACAGACAGGAGATACGGCACATGTAGCTCTGTGGCTTGTACTTGCGGGAATGTCGGTAATTGCTTATGTAGCGGTTAGAAGAAAAAGAGCATAGTGAAAACTTGTCTTTTGATTAAGGCAGTAAACATTTAAGCTTTTATGGAATAGGGCGTTCGGTAACGGACGCCTTATTCTTTTTTGCAGAGACAGCAACATTGTCAGAAAATTCATACAATATAAAAGTAAAATGTAATTATTTAAAGTTTTTTATAAAAATGTATTGACAAAATAAAACTCAGGTGATATTATAAAGACATCCAAAAGAGATACAACAAAATAAAAACAAAAGCATCTCAAAAGGATATTTAACTAAGAAGGCATCGTATCAGTTGCCCGATTAGATTAAAAATAAACGGATAGCAGGAGGGAAAGACCAATGGACAGCGTGATTTCAGTGAATCATCAATATGTTAGTGGTACGGCAAGTGTAAGTTCCTGTGGAGAAGAGACCTTTGCTCAAGGATAGATGATCCGGAATAAAAATAACGAAAGAATTGATCGGAGAGTTGGAAGTCCGGATAGAGATCAGAAAGATTTAACATTTGCAGACATATTGAATATAGATACCACATATAGCAGAATTTCAAAAGATGTGTAAAGAAACATTGAGTAGATTATCATTCGTGCATATCGGGTTTAATATGTGTGGTGGTACCGGAAACAAGGAACGTAAGTGATATGTGATAAGGATACTGTTATGAACTCGAATTTGTTAATTGAAGGAGGGAAGATTTAATAAGCAGGTCTTAATAAATCGACCGCAGATCAAATAACAATGGCAGAGGTCTTACAGGAACAGAATCTAATATTTGCCTCCGATTTAAAAATAAAGAGAATATGAAAAAATTAAATAGATTATAAAAATGCATCTTCAATGTTAATTGAGGGTGCATTTTTTTGACATTGCGAAATGCATATGATAAAATATTGAAAGATATAGTATGTAAAGAAACATAGAAGGAAAGACACTGCCCTGTACAAAACTATTTTTTAATGAGGTGAATGCGGTGGATAAATACGAATATAAATCAAAGACTGAACGGATGCTCGAACTTATGGAGAGCGGCGCGTACAGCAGAGCGGCGGCGATCGCAGATGAAATTGACTGGAGGCGCGTGCGCAATGCAGTGATGTTGTCAAACGTCAGTGAAATTTATGAAAAAACCGGAGAATATCAGAAGGGATATGACATTTTGACGCTTGCATATCAGCGGGCGGAAGGAAGCCGTAAGATTATCAGCCGTCTGTGCGGATTGGCTCTTAAGACGGGAAATGTCGATGAGGCGATCGATTTTTACGATGAGTTTATGCAGATCGCGCCGAAAGACCCGAATCAGTACATTTTAAGATATAAGATTCTCCGCGCGCAGAGGGCGCCGATCGAGCAGCAGATCGAAGCTCTTGAAGAATATAAGAAATCCGAATATATTGAAGAGTGGGCATATGAACTGGCGAAGCTGTATCAGGAAGCCGGTATGACATCAGAATGTCTGGAAGAGTGTGACGATTTGATTCTTTGGTTCAGCGAGGGGCAGTATGTCTATAAGGCGATGGAACTGAAGATGCAGTACAAACCACTGACTCCTTCCCAGCAGGAAAAGTACGATAAGCGTTATGCAAGGACGTCCGAGGAGACAGAGGAGATTCCTGATATTTTTTCTTATGCAGAGGCAGATGAATCCGAGCAGGAGGAAGAAGAAAACGGTTTGCCGGGAGCTGAACTTATGGCTGCCGACTCCGAAGTTGCCGATGCTGATTTCGCTGCCGAACAGCAGGTGAACGCACGAGTTCCGAAGGGAATGGAGGAACTTGTTCCGGACATGATGCCGGAAACGATCTCAGAAGGAGTAAGAGAGATCACTTTGCCGAACGACCCGGTGGAAGTAGATACGGAAGCGTGGGAAGCCGACGAGATCAAGGCGTTAGAAGCGGATTCACCGGCGGAGGATGCAGAGGATCATGTTGAACAGGACGAGCAGGTGCCGATAGATGCGGAAGATGCCGGGCAGACAGAAGACGCATATCTGCCGACGGATGTTTCCGAAGCAGAAGGAGTCGATGAGCCGGAGGAGCGCGTACCGGAAGGAATAAAAGGACCGGATGTGCTGGAGACAACCGCAGAGCCGGAAGAAGAAAGGCAGCCTGCTAAAAAGAAACTGGGAGATACGATGCCGTTAGACGTTGCATTGAGAAAACTTCTTCATCCGGAGTTGGAAGAATTGACGGCAGATGATTTCCAAGACGAGACAGCTCCGATGGATTTTAATTTTGAAGATGAAGAAGAGTCGGAATCTGATTTGACGGAAACGGGAGCGATGGACTTTGACTTTGAAGATGAAGAAGAGCCGGAGTTTGATTTAACGGAAACGGGAGCGATGGATTTCGACTTTGAGAATGAAGAAGAGCCGGAGTTTGACTTGACGGAAACGGGAGCGATGGACTTTGACTTTGAAGATGAAGGAGAGCCGGAGTTTGACTTGACGGAAACGGGAGCGATGGACTTTGATTTTGAAGACGAAGAAGAGTCGGAGTTCGGCAAAGAAAAGGATATGGGAAATACATCCCAGATCAAATTCCGTCCGGTAAGAAAAGATGAGATCGAGGATGAAGAAGATCTTGCGGATCTGGAGCAGGCGATCGGAGAGATTGAGTCGGTTGCAGATATAGACATGGTAAGTCGTTTGAAAGAGGAAAAACGCCGCGCCGCATTACAGGCAGAAGAAGAGGAGAAAGCGGAAGAAGCCGCAAGAGCAGAAAAGGCGGCACAAGCAGAAGAAGCCGCAAGAGCGGAAGAGGCGGCACAAGCAGAAGAAGCCGCACAAGCGGAGGAGGCAGCGCAAGCGGAAGCGGCCGCTGAAATAAAAGAGGACGATCAGATTACAGGTCAGATCAGTTTGGAAGATATCCTTTCGGGATTTGAAGAAAATGCAGGAGAGGATGAGCCGGTTGAAGAGGGGACGGATGCAGAAGGAGCATCCGAATCGGAACAAGAAGAAGTTATAGATTCAGCAGGGGATACAGCAAAAGGGGATACTATGGAGACGAATAAGAAAACAACACCGATTTTACCGCCGGATATTCAACGTATGATTGATGAAATTGAGGGAATTATCCCGCCGGAAGAAGAAAAGAAAGAACCTACAGGAGTATATCTTAAGAGAAAAGAAGAACCAAGCGAAAACATGGGTCAGGTTGCGGAGGATCTTAGAATCGACGATGATTTTGATGATGACTTTGACGAAGATTTCGACGAGGAGTTCGAGGAAGATTTGGATGACGATTACTTTGAAGAAGACTACTATGAGGAAGCAGACGAAGTGATCGAAGAGCCGGAAGAAGATTACTATGAAGAATCAGAGGAAGTGATCGAAGAACCGGAGGAAGATTACTACGAAGAAGCAGACGAAGTGATCGAAGAGCCGGAAGAAGATTACTATGAAGAATCAGAAGAAGTGATCGAAGAACCGGAGGAAGATTACTATGAAGAATCAGAGGAAGTGATCGAAGAACCGGAAGAAGATTACTATGAAGAGTCAGAAGAAGTGATTGAAGAACCGGAAGAAGATTACTACGAAGAAGCGGATGAAGTGATCGAAGAGGCGGAAGGAAACGCAGATGACGAGTATTTCTTCGGGGAAGATGACGCGGAAGAGATTCAGGACATTGAGGATGAGTTCACAGTAAATCCTGATTATTCGGGAGAGGATGACGACAGAGAGATTCCTGATGATGACGAGCCGATCGACATTATGTCGGCGACGACACCGCTTAGCCGTAAAGAGACTGCGAAGCTGATTGCGACAGGTAAGACTGCGCCGCTTCCGCTCGATGAGATCTCGGATGCATTGTCAATGGATACCGGTTTTGTCGTACATGGAAGATATGACCTTGAGATGCAAAGCGGTATCGGAACGAGAGCCGGACTTACAGAGGAACAGAAGAAACTGTTTTCTTACTTTGTTCCGGTGCGCGGAATGAGCGAACAGCTTGTCGATGTGCTTGAGCAGGATAAGAACTGTACGAACAGAAAAGGGACTTCGAGAACGGGCAACTTGCTTATCATTGGAAATAAAGGCAACGGAAAAACGGTTCTTGCCGTTGACGTCGTGAAAGCGATCCAGAAGCAAAGAGACATCCGTCAGGGCAAGGTCGCGATCGTGACAGGAGATTCTCTGAATAAGAAGAAGATCAGCGATATTGTCGAAAAACTTTACGGCGGCGCTCTGATCATTGAGAAAGCGTCCAAAATGAATGAAAAGACAGTTGCGCGTCTTAATAAAGCGATGGAGCAGGATACAGGCGAGATGCTGATCGTCTTGGAAGAGCAGAGAAAGCCGCTTGACAGACTGTTGTCATCGAACAGAGAATTCAGGAAAAAATTCACATCAAGACTGGAAGTGCCGATTTTCATCAACGATGAGCTTGTTACGTTCGGTCAGACGTATGCGAAAGAAAACGGATATCACATTGACGAGATGGGAATTCTTGCGCTGTATAGTAAAATTGATTCTCTGCAGAGGGAAGATCATTTTGTGACGGTTGCGGAAGTGAAAGAAGTTATGGATGACGCGATCCGTCATTCTCAGAAGGCGTCCGCGAAGAAATTGATGCGGAAAGTTTTTGGAAGAAATACAGACGAGTCAGACCGTATTATTCTTTCTGAAAAAGATTTTAATATATAAAGAAGCACGATAATAGACTATAATTTAAAATGTGTGCATAAATAGACAAAATACAAGAGAAACGGGCGGGAAAGAGCTGTCTGTTTCTCTTTATTTTTTGGACGGAATCAAGTATAATGAAACTATCACGGAAGCGGGCAGAAACGCTTCGATATTTTATTATGAGGAAACGGCGAGGTGGGCTTTTATGGCAAGGAGAAAAGGTGCGGGCAGAAACGCGGCAAAAAGTGCAGGCAAAGGCATCGTGAATCATGCAGCCGGCGGTATGGCGGGCAGTGCGGGGAAAAAGGCGTCAGGCGGCGCAAGCCGGAACAGGGCGAACAGTCCGGCGAAAAACACTGCGGCGGATGCGGCAAGTATGAAAGCGAATGAACATGCCTATGAGATAGGAGAATTGGATCATTACCTGTTTGGTCAGGGAAACCATTACGAGATCTATAAAAAATTAGGCGCACATAAAGTAGTGAACGACAAAACGGAGGGCGTTTATTTCGCGGTATGGGCGCCGAATGCGAAGAATGTGTCTGTAGTCGGGGAATTTAATGACTGGAATTTGGAAAGAGACAGAATGGAGCGTCAGGAGCCTCTAGGTATTTATGTGAAGTTTGTACCGGAAGCGAAAGAAGGACAGCTTTATAAGTTCTGTATTGAGACGCAGAAAGGCGAGCTTCTTTATAAGGCGGATCCGTTTGCAAATTATGCGGAGCTTCGTCCGGGAACGGCGTCTCGTATTACGGATCTTTCCCGTATAAGATGGACGGATGACGCATGGATGAAAGCGCGGAAGACATGGAATCATAAGAAGAATCCGATGTCGATCTATGAAGTTCATATGGGTTCGTGGATGCGTCACCCGGGAAGGGAAGATGAAGGATTCTACACATACAGAGAGTTCGCCGAGGCGATCGTAAAATATGTAAAAGAGATGGGATACACTCATGTAGAACTGATGGGCATTGCAGAGCATCCGTTTGACGGTTCGTGGGGATATCAGGTTACGGGATATTATGCGCCGACTTCAAGATACGGAAGTCCTGAAGATTTTGCATATCTGGTTGACCTTCTGCATAAAAACAATATAGGAGTGATTCTTGACTGGGTTCCGGCGCATTTTCCGAAAGATGCTCACGGGCTTGCTGATTTTGACGGAACTCCGACATTCGAGTATGCAGATCCCAGACTCGGAGAACATCCGGATTGGGGAACGAAAGTATTTGATTACGGAAAAGCGGAAGTGCGCAACTTCCTGATTGCAAACGCATTATTCTGGATCGAACATTTCCATGTGGACGGGCTCCGTGTGGATGCTGTTGCGTCGATGCTCTATCTTGATTACGGAAAACAGGACGGACAGTGGGTCGCGAACAAATACGGAGGCAACGAGAATCTTGAGGCGATCGATTTCTTTAAACATTTGAATTCGGTTGTTCTGGGACGGAACAAAGGCGCTGTGATGATCGCGGAAGAATCGACGGCATGGCCGAAGGTGACAGGATCGCCCGAAGACGACGGCCTTGGTTTCAGCCTGAAATGGAATATGGGATGGATGCACGATTTTACGGAGTACATGAAACTTGATCCGTATTTCCGTAAAAATGCACATCATATGATGACGTTTGCGATGCAGTATGCATACAGTGAAAATTATATTCTTGTGTTGTCGCATGACGAAGTTGTTCATCTGAAGTGTTCGATGATCAATAAAATGCCGGGACTTGGGTTCGATAAATTTGCCAACCTAAAAGCAGGCTATGCGTTTATGATGGGCCATCCGGGAAAGAAACTTCTGTTCATGGGTCAGGAATTTGCACAGCTTAGAGAATGGAGCGAAAAGAGAGAGATCGATTGGTTCCTGCTCGCCGAACCTGAGCACAGAGATATTCAGAACTGGTATCGGGATCTGCTTCATTTGTATAAAAACAATAAAGCTCTTTATGAAATGGACAATGATCCGGCGGGATTTGAGTGGATCAATGCGGATGATATTTTCAGAAGTATTTACAGCTTTGTAAGACATTCCAAGAATAAAGAAAAGAATTTGCTTTTCGTCTGCAACTTTACTCCTGTGGAAAGAGAAGATTACAGAGTCGGCGTTCCGACGAGGAAAACGCTGAAGCTTGTTTTGAACAGTGATGAGGAAAAGTACGGAGGAAAAGGGGAAAAACGTCCGCTTACTTACAAACCGGTGAAAAAGGAATGCGACGGTCAGGCGTATTCGATCGCATACCCGCTTCCGGCCTATGGTGTGGCAGTGTTTGAGTATTAAGATGTCAGGCAGCTTCTGACTTGAAACCGGAACCCCATTGGATTTAACCGGTGGGCGGTTCACTATTATATAAAAGGTAAAAAATGCAGAGCAAACTGCCGCAAAGTAGATGGGGGATTTTTTGAAATAGCCTGTCTGTTTTGCGGCGGTTTTGTTTTTACCGGCAAAGTGAGGAGGAACAGCAGATGAAAAATTATTCGGAAGATCCGAACAGACAGTATCATATACAAACTGCAAAAGGGGAAATCGGGAAGTACGTCATTATGCCCGGAGATCCGAAAAGATGTGTGAAGATCGCGCAATATTTAGATAACCCGGTGTTGATTGCAGATAACAGAGAGTATGTGACATATACAGGAACGCTCGATCAAGTGAAGGTAAGCGTTACATCTACGGGAATAGGAGGACCGTCGGCAGCTATTGCAATGGAAGAACTTTGTAGGTGCGGTGCGGATACGTTTATCAGGATCGGAACTTGCGGCGGAATGCAGACAGATGTGAAAAGCGGAGATATCGTTGTGTCAACAGGGGCAATCAGGATGGAAGGAACGAGCAGGGAGTATGCGCCGATCGAATTTCCGGCAGTGCCCGATCTGACAGTGACGAATGCGCTTGTGAAAGCTGTTAAATCAAAAGGATATCCGTTCCATACGGGAGTTGTACAGTGCAAAGATTCGTTTTACGGTCAGCATGAACCGGAGAGAAAGCCGGTAGGCTACGATCTGCTTCATAAGTGGGAGGCGTGGAAACAACTCGGCTGTCTTGCCTCGGAAATGGAATCGGCGGCTCTGTTTGTTGTGGCGAGCAGCCTTGGGGTGCGGGTCGGCTCGTGTTTTCTTGTGATCGCGAATCAGGAACGTGAGAAAGCAGGACTTGAGAACCCGGTAGTGCACGATACGGACATGGCGATCCGGGTGGCAGTGGACGCGATCCGCAGATTGATTTCCGAAGAACGGAAAAAAGAGTAGAATGCATATAAAGAAAATGACAACGAGAAGAAAAGAGCGGGAGAAAAGAAAAACGGAAAAATGAATGGGGGAGATAAGCGGGAAAAATAAATGAAAGAAAATAAACGCGAGAAAAAGAAATGAGGGGAAAAAGCGGGAAAAATAAGTGAAAGAAAATAAATGCGGAAAATAAAGTCTAACTATTAAAAGTCAAGGTTAAAATGAAGATTTTTTGAGTAAATTGCA
>ENA-ORRW01001011-ORRW01001011.1-human-gut-metagenome-genome-assembly--contig:-NODE-1011-length-29318-cov-6.922428_pt1 | contig 29318 bp, 29 predicted proteins | sample MGYA00242183_ERZ509150 | MGnify/ENA primary metagenome ERZ509150 (study PRJEB26280, sample SAMEA2338639) | human gut metagenome | biome: human gut; feature: human-associated habitat; material: faeces... | reverse complement strand
GAAACGAGGTCTGCGAAGCAGGAAGCCCATTGGCTTTAGACAATGGGTAGTTCACAGCCTGATTCCGGGACTGGAGGCAAGTCTGAACCATACGCATTTGCCAGAACACGTAAAGAGTGTTGTTGCGGATGGAATTTCACATGTGAAACTGATCGATGCATCTCCGATTGGAATAAATGTGAGATCAACGGTAGCCACCTATGCGAATGTACATGATGAACTGAGAAAAGTTTACGCAAAAACAACCGAGGCAAAGAACTTAAAGCATAAAGCTGGCGTTTTTCCACACACAGGAAGAGGGCGCACTACTTCTTTTTGAAGAACAAATTTGCAACTGCTCTGTGGTTCCATTGTCTTGGCAAATAGCGTGTATCTCAGCCAACCGTCCAAAACCAATCACAGAGTTAACTTGCAAATTTTTCTGAAAAAAGAATGTAGTGCGCCCTCTTCCGTCCCTTGTATGAAAACACTTCCATAGCGCCTTTTGAGGTCGAACAACTCTACATCTGGTGACGAACCACTTTATACTCGTCCCCGGACCGGTAATACGGACACTCCTTATAACTACTCTGCATAAACCGCGCCATATCATCTTCATCCATATTCACGGAGCAGTAGTAAGCTTCGTCATCTTCATCATATTCATTGTAAGCACAAAAATCACAACTTGTAGACATAACAATCTCACTTTCATTTTTAAATAAACTGATTCTGGTCAGCATCGTAGGTGTAATTGATGGATGCCAGACGGTCGATGAGGTCCTGCTTTTCAACCATATAGGCAGAAGCAAGTTCATCCAGCGTTGAATAATGGTCGCGCAACTGTGTATTAACGACGGAGAGTAACATGACAGGATCTTTTGGTAAATTCATAATAGATTCCTTCCTTTCTCAAATACTGTTAACAATTGTTTTTATAACTGTCCAAAATATTTTGCAGGTATTTCTGATAATCCAGGGCAATTTCGGATGGTGACAGGATGCATACTTTGCCGGACAGACCGGAGAGCCAGCCGTAGAACTGCGGGCTGACAGCAACATTGACGCGGACGAGAATGTGGGTATCATCTTTTGGCCGGATGGCAACATCACTTCCGAAACGGTCGATGATAACCCCTGTCATTGTCTGATCGCAGAGCAATTGTATGGTTTTTTCTTCACCGGCAAACATGCCAAATGTCTTTTTGGAATAAGCGGCTACATCGAGTTTGTCGAAGCATTCTTTTCCCTCACGGACATCATCCGTTAAAGAGAGGCGCAGCATTTTGTCCACGCGATAGTGCTTCAGAATTCCAGCCTGGAAATCGTAGGCAACCAGGTAATAATTTTCATCATCCCATGTCAGAAGCCATGGACTTACCTCGTAAAAAGCGCCGTCCTTGCGCAGCTTCATCTGTTTATGCACATCCCAGTCAAAATATTGGAAACGAATCTGCACATTGCTGGATATTGCAGCATAAATCATATCTACACTGTAGTAAATGGTTTCATTGATCGTTTTGTTGCGGTCAATGACTACGACCTGACGCTGCAGTTTTCGGGCATCGTGATTGCTGACAAAACTTTCCAGTTTGTGGATTAGTTCCCGCGATTTTGTGGTCGTGATGAACTTGGAAGACTGGACAAGGTCTACAAGCAGCTTTACTTCTGCCAGTTCAAATTCACGGGAGAGAAGTCTGTATCCACCTTTGGGACCGTCAATCCGAATGATGTCAAAGCCATAGTCGTTGAGTGTCTGAATATCATTGTAGATACTTTTTCGTTCGGCACTGATACCGTTAGCTTCCAGATATGCGATGATCTGAGGTGTCGTGACTACGTGCGTTTCGTCTGTCTGACTGCGCAGATAATCAAGAATATAAAAAAGTTTCTGTTTTTGTTTCGTTGATTTTGGCATAAATGATTGCTCCTGTGAAACGTATCAAAGATGTGTTTCATGTAATAAAAACCCGGAGAAGCGAACTCCTCCGGGAATGTATTAGCGTTTACATTTGGTTGCTGCCTCGACAAATCCACGGAAAAGCGGGTGTGGACGGTTTGGTCTGGATTTCAGTTCCGGATGCGCCTGTGTAGCAATGAACCATGGATGATCTGGAAGTTCGATCATCTCTACAATACGGCCGTCCGGGGAAGTACCACAAAGTTTCATACCATGTTCCACGAGAGCAGTACGGTAATCATTGTTTACTTCGTAACGATGACGATGACGCTCGGAAATCTCAGTTGTACCATATACTTTGCAAGCCTTGGAATCCTTGTCAAGTACACATGGGTATGCACCAAGTCTTAATGTTCCACCGATATCTTCAACACCATTCTGGTCTGGCATAAGTGCGATTACCGGATGTGTGGTGTTTGGATCAAGCTCGATACTGTGGGCATCGTTGTAACCACAGACATGTCTTGCAAATTCAATGATAGCAACCTGCATACCAAGACATAAGCCAAGGTAAGGAATGTTGTTTTCACGTGCATAACGTGCGGCAAGGATTTTTCCTTCAACACCACGGATACCGAATCCACCAGGAACAAGAATTCCATTTACGTCGCCTAAAAGCTCACCGACATTATCGGTTGTGAGTTCTTCGGAATCAACCCATTTAATGTCGATCGTTGTATGAAGTGGAATTCCACCATGCTTTAATGCTTCGACAACAGAAATGTATGCGTCATGCAGTGCAGTATATTTTCCAACTAATGCGATGCGGACTTCCTGTGTCGGATGTCTCAGATCGTTGACCATCTCCTTCCAGTCGGTCAGATCCGGTTCCGGACAATCCAGCTTTAAGCTTTCGCAGACAACTTTTGCAAGGTTCTCCTGCTCCATGGCAAGTGGTGCCTCATAGAGATATTCAACATCAAGATTCTGCAGAACATGAGAATTTGGTACGTTACAGAATAAAGCAATTTTATCTTTTAATCCCTGATCCAAAGGCTGCTCGGAACGGCATACAATGATATCCGGCTGGATACCCATTCCCTGTAATTCCTTAACGCTTGCCTGTGTTGGCTTTGTTTTCAGCTCACCGGAAGCGCGCAGATATGGGATTAAAGTTACGTGACACAGGATTGCATTCTCGTGTCCGACTTCATGCTGGAACTGGCGGATGGCTTCAAGGAAAGGCTGGCTTTCGATATCTCCGACGGTTCCTCCGACTTCTATAATAGCGATATGCATATCGTCTGAGGTAAAGTTACGGTAGAAGCGGCTTTTGATTTCGTTTGTAATATGTGGAATAACCTGAACGGTTCCTCCGCCGTAATCACCGCGGCGTTCCTTCTGCAGAACGGACCAGTATACTTTACCGGTAGTTACGTTGGAATTCTTTGTCAGACTCTCATCGATAAAACGCTCATAGTGACCAAGATCCAAGTCCGTTTCAGCTCCGTCATCGGTAACGAAGACTTCACCATGCTGGATCGGATTCATGGTTCCCGGATCAATGTTGATATATGGGTCGAACTTCTGCATGGTGACTTTATAGCCACGGGCCTTCAGCAGACGTCCGAGAGATGCGGCAGTGATTCCTTTTCCAAGTCCGGAAACGACACCACCAGTGACAAAGACGTATTTAACAGGCATAATTTTCCTCCTCAATCGTAATATGCTTTCGAATATATAAAATAACTTACATATTATACAGCCATAAATCAATTTATGCCATACCTTTTTTAGAAAAACTTTATAAATAAGCAGAAAAAGTTCATGAACAAATTGTTGATTTTAAGTGTTCTATTACATATAATAAGGATGTTAAACAAGAGAATCAAATGAGAGATGTACGATGCGACATACAAATGGAGGGCTTATGGATAATCAGGCACCGAATAATTATAACAACGGAAACTATAACGGTGGCGATAATTATAATAACGGTAACAATTATAACAATAACAACAATAATGGAAACAATAACAATGACAACAACAAGAAGAACCACAATGGGCAGATGATTCTTGGATTCATTATGGTAACGCTTGTGGCATTGTTTCTGATTTCACTTTTTTCCAGCCGCTTTTCGCAGATGAGCTCAAAGGAAACTACATATTCGGAATTCCTTGAGCAGCTGGACAAGAAAAATATTAAGACTGTGGAATTCAGCTCCTATGAGATGGACTACACACTGGTAAAGGATAAGGCACCTTATAAAGTGACTTATTATACTGGAATCGTTAATGATATGGATCTGATCAGAACTTTAAAGAATGCAAAGACTTCTGAAGGAAAAGCAATTGAGATTTCAGCAACGGTACCGGATAATACATCTACATGGCTGGTCAATATCTTAAGTTTTATTATTCCACTTGTACTGATCTGGATTTTGTTTGGCTTCCTGATGAAGCGCATGGGTGGCGGTGCGATGGGCGTCGGAAAGACGACAGCCAAGGTATATGTAGAGAAAACAACCGGTGTGACATTCAAAGATGTTGCGGGACAGGATGAGGCAAAAGAATCCCTGCAGGAAGTAGTTGATTTTCTGCACAATCCGAAAAAATACCGCGATATTGGAGCGAAGCTTCCGAAAGGAGCGCTTCTTGTGGGACCTCCAGGAACCGGTAAGACACTCCTTGCAAAGGCAGTGGCAGGAGAAGCAAATGTTCCGTTCTTTTCTCTGGCAGGTTCGGATTTCGTAGAGATGTTCGTAGGTGTCGGAGCTTCCCGAGTCAGAGACTTGTTCAAGGAAGCACAGAAGATGGCACCTTGTATTATATTTATCGATGAGATTGATGCAATCGGTAAAAGCCGTGATAGCCGATACGGCGGAGGCAATGATGAGCGTGAGCAGACATTGAACCAGTTGCTTGCAGAGATGGATGGTTTTGATGCATCCAAGGGAATCTTAATTCTTGCAGCAACGAACCGTCCGGAAGTGCTTGACAAAGCACTGCTTCGTCCGGGCCGTTTCGACCGACGGATTATTGTTGACAAGCCGGATTTAAAGGGACGTCTGGAAACCTTAAAAGTACATTCCAAGGATGTGCATATGGATGAGACCGTAGATCTGGATGCACTTGCACTTGCGACTGCAGGACTGGTCGGATCCGATCTTGCCAATATGATCAATGAGGCTGCAATCAATGCGGTTAAGAATGGAAGAAAATTTGTAAACCAGTCGGATCTGTTCGAAGCATTTGAACTTGTAGCAGTCGGTGGTAAAGAAAAGAAAGACCGTGTTATGAGCGACAAGGAAAGAAAGATTGTTTCCTATCACGAAGTTGGTCATGCGCTTGTATCTGCATTGCAGAAAAATACAGAGCCGGTACAGAAGATCACAATTGTGCCACGTACTATGGGCGCACTTGGTTACACACTGCAGACACCGGAAGAAGAAAAGTATCTTGAGACAAAAGATGAACTTCTTGCAAAGATTACAACATATATGGCAGGTCGTGCCGCAGAGGTACTTGTTTTCCAGTCTGTAACGAGCGGAGCCGCAAACGATATTGAGCAGGCAACCAAGATTGCCCGTGCCATGGTAACTATGTACGGTATGTCAGACAAGTTTGGAATGATGTGCCTTGCAACAGTTGAGAATCAGTATCTGGACGGACGTGCAGGCCTGATCTGTGGCGAGGACACTGCAGGCATGATTGACAAGGAAGTTCTTGATATTATCAATCACAGTTACGATGAAGCGATGCGTATGCTGACAGAGAATCGTGAGATTTTGGATCATATCAGTGAGTATCTTTATGAGAAAGAGACAATTACCGGTAAGGAGTTCATGAAGATCTTCAGAGAAATGAAGGGATTACCGGAGCCGGAAGAAACAGAAGGGCATAAGGGAAGTGGACTGAATCCGGCAGATAATGAAGTACCGGACACACAGCCAACTATTTCTCCGGTCAATAATGATGATATGTTCGAAGATTAACATAGATAAAAGCAGGGATGCAGGACATTCCTGCTTTTTCTGACGAGGGAAGAGGATGTTTGATTTTCAGGAAGAATTAAAAAAACTCCCGGATCAGCCGGGGGTCTATATTATGCACGACAGTACGGATGCAATTATTTATATCGGAAAAGCAGTCAGCCTGCGAAAACGTGTACGGCAGTATTTTCAGCCGAGTCATGATGAGGGAATCAAGAAAAAACAGATGGTAGAGCACATTGCCCGCTTTGAGTATATCATTACTGATTCGGAGCTGGAGGCGCTCGTGCTCGAATGTAATCTGATCAAAGAGCATACACCAAAGTATAATACGATGCTTCGTGATGATAAGACGTATCCGTATATTCGGGTGACGATGGGAGAAGATTTTCCACGTGTACTGTTTTCGCGCCAGCTCAAAAAAGACAAGTCCAGATATTTTGGACCATACACGAGTGCAGGTGCTGTCAAAGACACGATTGAGCTGATCAATAAGATTTATAAACTTCGTACCTGCAACCGGAAACTTCCAAGAGATATCGGATTGGATCGTGCCTGTCTCAATTATCATATTCACCAATGTGATGCGCCCTGTCAGGGATACATCGATAAAGAAACCTACGGCAGGCAGGTGGGCAAAGCACTGGAGTTCCTTAACGGAAACTATGCGCCGGTAATCAGGGAACTTGAAACAAAGATGCAGGATGCATCTGAAGCAATGGAATTTGAAAAGGCCATTGAGTACCGGGAACTTCTGACGAGTGTGAAGCAGATCGCACAGAAGCAGAAAATCACAAATACGGATGGTGAGGACAAGGATATCATTGCGATGGCTTCGGATGATACGGATGCAGTTGTACAGGTCTTTTTTATTCGAAGCGGAAAGATTATCGGAAGAGACCATTTTCATGTGCGTGTCGGTTCGGAAGAGAGCACAAGCGATATTCTTGTGAATTTTGTAAAGCAGTTTTATTCAGGAACGCCATTTATTCCAAGAGAAATTATGTTGCAGGAAAGCATCGAAGATATTCCGGTACTTGAAGAGTGGCTTACGAAAAAGCGCGGACATAAAGTGACGATCCGCATTCCACAGAAAGGAATGAAAGAGAAACTGGTAGAACTTGCTGCCAAAAATGCGGCATTGGTTCTTAACCAGGACAAAGAAAAAATCAAGAGAGAAGAAGGCCGTACGATCGGTGCGGTAAAAGAAATTGAACACTTGCTGGGAATGAAAGGTCTCAACCGTATGGAAGCTTACGATATTTCCAATATCAACGGTTTTGAGACCGTAGGTTCTATGATCGTATATGAAAAAGGAAAACCAAAGCGCAGCGATTACCGCAAGTTCAAGCTTCGCACGATCACAGGACCGGATGATTATGCATCCATGCATGAAGTCCTGACCCGGCGATTTTCCCACGGCATGCGGGAACAGCAGGAGTTAATAGAAAAAGAAATGCCACAGGAACTTGGAAGTTTTACGCGTTTTCCGGATATCATTATGATGGATGGTGGAAGAGGTCAGGTAAATATCTGTCTGCAGGTATTGCAGGAACTGGGGCTTTCGATTCCGGTGTGTGGTATGGTTAAAGATGATAATCACCGCACGCGTGGATTGTATTTTAATAATGTGGAAATCCCGATCGACCGGCATGGCGAAGGCTTCAAACTGGTCACACGGATACAGGATGAGGCGCACCGGTTTGCGATTGAGTATCACCGTTCACTACGCTCTAAGGCACAGGTGCATTCGATTTTAGACGATATAGAGGGCATTGGCCCGACGCGGCGCAAAGCACTTATGAAACAGTTTCAGTCTATCGAAAATATACGCAATGCAACTGTGGAAGAATTGGCGCAGGCACCAAGCATGAACCGGGCGGCGGCAGAGAAAGTATATGCTTTTTTGCATAACCCGCCGGCAGTGGAGAAATAATTGCTATATCAGGGCCAAAGTGTTAGAATAAAATGATTAAAGGGTCAAATTACAAGAATGCGAAGCATGCAGTAATCTGATTAATCAAATCATAAAACATTAGGGGGAAGAGGCACATGAATGATTTCAGTGTAAGTGTAGCTAAGATTGCACAAATTCTTGATCTGAAAAATTTTACAGACAATATAGATTTGAAAAAAATCAAGATCACATCAAGTGATGTAAACCGTCCGGCCTTACAGCTGACCGGATACTTTGCTCATTTCGAGCAGTCACGAATCCAGATGATCGGTAATGTAGAATACGCATATATTCAGCAGATGAGTGATGAAGAAAAACGTATCCGATACAGTGCTTTTTTACAGTTTGAGATTCCGTGCGTTATTTTCTGCAGAGACCTGCAGCCGGATGCCATTTTTATTGAACAGGCAGAGAAAAATCATGTGCCGATTCTTGGAACAAGCCGGCCAACTTCCGAGTTTATGGCAGAATTGATCTACACACTGGCAGAAAAACTGGCGCCTAGTATTACCGTGCATGGTGTATTGGTAGATGTATATGGCGAAGGACTTATGATTACCGGAGACAGCGGAATTGGAAAAAGCGAGGCTGCATTGGAACTGATCCGTCGTGGACATCGACTTGTTACGGATGATGTTGTGGAGATACGTAAGATTAATGAGCACACACTGATTGGAACATCACCGGAAGTTACCCGCCATTTTATTGAGTTGCGTGGTATCGGTATTATCGATGTAAAAGCTCTGTACGGTGTTGAGTGCGTAAAGGAAAAGCAGCAGATTGATCTGGTCATCAAACTTGAAGACTGGAAGAAGGATGCGGATTATGACCGCCTTGGCCTCGAGGAAGAGTATATTGAGTATCTTGGAAACAAGGTCGTATGTCACTCACTTCCGATTCGTCCGGGCCGGAATCTTGCAGTCATCTGTGAGACTGCAGCAGTCAACCACAGACAGAAGAAGATGGGCTATAATGCGGCTCAGGAACTGTACCGCAGAGTGCAGGCAAACATGACAAAAAAGAATGACGACGATGAATAAGAGGTAATGGAAATGGAAAAAAAGAACGCGTGGGATAAGTATCCTTCCAACAAAAGAGAAGAAATTTTTGCATTTGCAGAAGCGTATCGCAGCTTTATCTCCGACTGTAAGACAGAGAGAGAATGTACTGCGCATTTATATGCGAAAGCAAAAGGGGCAGGATTTGCGGATCTGGACGAACTGATCGCATCTTCTGCAACACTTAAGGCTGGCGATAAGGTAGTTGCAAACAACATGGGAAAAGGTCTGGCAATGTTTATTCTCGGCAGCAAGGATATGGAGCAGGGAATGAACATCTTAGGCGCACACATCGATTCTCCGCGTTTGGATTTAAAGCAGGTGCCACTGTATGAAGACACAGAGATGGCAATGCTTGACACACATTATTACGGTGGTGTGAAAAAATACCAGTGGGTAACACTTCCACTGGCTTTGCACGGTGTTATCTGTAAAAAGGACGGAACAACCGTGAAAGTAAATATCGGTGAGAAACCAACCGACCCGGTATTTGGAATCAGCGATTTACTGATCCATTTATCAGCAGATCAGATGGAAAAGAAAGCAGCCAAGGTCATCGAGGGCGAGGCACTTGACTTACTGATCGGAAGCATCCCGGCGGAAGAAAGCGAAGATGAAGACGACAAAAAGAAGACAAAGGATCGTGTGAAAGCAAATATTCTTGATATTCTTTCCAAAGAATATGGAATTGACGAGGAGGATTTTCTCTCTGCAGAAATCGAAGTGGTTCCGGCTGGAGCTGCTAGAGATTACGGCTTTGACCGCAGCATGATCATGGGTTACGGACATGATGACAGAGTCTGCGCATATCCGTCTTTTGAGGCAATGCTTAAAGTAGAGAATCCGGAGTATACAAGCGTATGTCTTCTTGTAGATAAGGAAGAGATTGGAAGTGTGGGAGCATCCGGAATGCAATCCCGTTTCTTTGAAAACTGTGTAGCAGAAGTGATGAACCTTGTAGGAACATATAGTGAGCTTGCCGTTCGCAGAGCGATGCGTAATTCCAAAGTACTTTCTTCCGATGTATCGGCAGCTTTCGATCCAAATTATCCATCGGTTATGGAAAAAAGAAACAGTGCATATTTTGGAAAAGGATTGGTATTTAACAAATATACAGGAGCAAGAGGAAAAAGCGGTTCCAATGATGCAAATGCGGAATATGTTGCAAAGCTTCGCAATATTATGGATAAAAACAATGTATCGTTCCAGACAGCAGAACTTGGAAAAGTAGATCAGGGCGGCGGTGGAACGATCGCCTACATTCTTGCAAACTATGACATGAATGTTATTGACAGCGGTGTGGCCGTATTGAACATGCATGCACCATGGGAAATCATCAGCAAAGTGGATCTGTATGAAGCATTGCAGGGATATGTTGCATTTCTAAAGGAGGCATAATGTCAGAATTATTTGATAAAATATTTGGAAGTTTCCCGGAAATGCGGCTGATGAAAGAAGAACTGATGGCGAAGCATACAACATTTCGTATCGGTGGTCCGGCAGAAGTATACGCCTGCCCGAATCAGGAGCAGCTGCCGGCTTTGCTTGAAGCAGCAAAAAAAGAAAATGCAGAAGTTACTGTGATTGGTAACGGAAGCAATCTTCTTGTAGGAGATAAGGGAATCCGTGGCCTTGTCATTGAGATAGGAAGCGGAATGAATGATATCCGTGTAGAAGGTACAAAGATTGTGGCAGGAGCGGGCGCATTGCTCTCGAAAGTAGCGAATGAGGCAGCGGCAGCAGGCCTTGGCGGAATGGAATTTGCAGCAGGAATTCCGGGAAGCATCGGCGGCGCAGTTACCATGAATGCAGGTGCCTATGGTGGAGAGATGAAAGATATTCTTGAGAGTGTCAAGGTGATCGATCCGGAAGGAATGATGCATACCTTATCGGTAGAAGAATTGGATTTGTCCTATCGTCACAGCTGTATTATGGAAAAAGGCGGTATTGTTGTGGAGGCAACGATAAAGCTTGAAAAGAAACCGGAAGAAGAAATCCGTGCACAGATGGCAGACCTGCGGAATCGCAGAGTGGAAAAACAACCGTTGGAATATCCGAGTGCCGGAAGCACATTTAAGCGTCCGGAAGGCTATTTTGCAGGAAAGCTGATTATGGATGCCGGACTTCGGGGGTATACCGTTGGCGGGGCGCAGGTCTCTGAAAAACACTGTGGATTTGTTATCAATCATGCCAATGCCACAGCAGCGGATGTGCGACAGCTGATGCAGGATGTAAAAGAAAAAGTAAAAGAACAGTTCGGCGTGGAACTGGAGCCGGAAGTGAAAATGATTGGTGAGTTTTAGAAGTAGAACAGGAAGGATGTTGGAAGAGTGCGATTGGTAATAGTTACAGGAATGTCTGGTGCGGGAAAAAGCACCGCAATGAAAATGATGGAAGATATGGGCTTTTTCTGTATTGACAATCTTCCCATCCCACTGTTGGATAAGCTGGTGGATTTCACCAAGAGCTTTGATACACAACAGAAGAAAATTGCAATCGGTATTGATGCACGAAGCGGCAAGAGTCTGGATTCACTGAATACAGTGCTGGATGAACTTTCAAAGAAGGATATCAAATATGAAATTCTGTTCCTGGATGCGGAGGACAATGTGCTTGTGAAGCGTTACAAAGAGACGAGACGCAGTCATCCGCTGGCACATGGAGAGCGTGTGGACAAGGGAATTCGTCGCGAGCGATGCAAATTAGAGTATCTGAAAGAAAAGGCCGATTATATTATTGATACGAGCCGGTTGCTTACAAGAGAATTAAAAACCGAACTGGAACGTATCTTTGTAAAAGACGAAGAGTTTAACAGTCTGTATGTCACGATTCTTTCCTTTGGATTCAAGTATGGCATTCCGGCAGACTCGGATATCGTTATGGATGTGCGCTTTTTGCCAAATCCATATTATGTGGACGGACTTCGTCCGAAGACCGGAAATGATGTGGAAATCCAGCAGTATGTCATGCAGTTTGCAGAGGCAAAAGAGTTTTTGGATAAATTGGAAGACCTGGTAAAATTCCTGATTCCTCATTATATTGAGGAGGGAAAGAATCAGCTGGTGATTTCTATTGGATGTACAGGTGGTAAACATCGGTCCGTCACACTGGCCAATGAATTGTATAAGCGGCTGGATGGCAATAAAGATTATGGTTTAAAGATAGAGCATCGGGATATTGGAAAAGATGCATTGAGAGGAAAGTAAGATGTCTTTCTCAAGTGAAGTAAAAGAAGAACTGGCAAAGCAATATTCCAAAAGCCGGCACTGCCAGCTGGCGGAACTGGCGGGAATGCTGGAGATGGAAGGGTCATATGACACGGTGTCCGGTCAATTGCGAATGGATACCGACAACACTCTTTTGAAAGAAAAATATATCGGATTATTACAGAGGGCTTTTGCAATTGATGCAGAAAAAACATTGGAGCCAGACGAAAGTAAAAAGATACTTTCTGCACTCCGCTGGGATACGCAAAAAGAAATTCCTCTCAATGAACAGCGGGCAGATGGAATGCTTGTGCAGCAGATGTGCTGTAAGCGTGCGTTTATTCGAGGTGCATTTTTTGCAGCAGGGTCAATCAGCAATCCGAATAAATCTTATCATTTCGAAATTGTCTGCAGAACGATGGAACAGGCAGTACAATTGCAGGAACTGGTAGGATATTTTGAGGCAGAAGGCAAAATTGTACAGCGCAAAGAACGGTACGTTCTCTATATAAAGGAAGGTTCACAGATTGTAGATATGCTCAATGTGATGGAGGCTTATGTCTCTTTGATGAAACTGGAGAATGTCCGCATTTTAAAAGAAATGCGCAATTCCGTGAACCGTAAAGTAAATTGTGAGACCGCCAATATCAATAAGACAGTCAATGCTGCGGTCAAACAGTTGGAGGACATTAAAAAAATTCAAAAATACATTGGGTTTGATCAGCTTCCAAAGCCATTGGCAGAAGTGGCGCGGGTGAGACTGGATTACCCGGAAGCAACATTAAAGGAGCTTGGTACATATCTTGATCCACCGGTAGGAAAATCCGGGGTCAACCACAGATTGCACAAACTGGCTGCGATTGCAGAAGATATCGAGCAATCAGCAGAAGCAACCGAAACTAAAGTGATCAAATGAGGATGAGAATTGATGAGTCAGAAATTATTATTTATTTTTAACCCACATTCGGGAAAGGGACAGATTAAAAATAATCTGGTAGAAATCATAGATACCATGGTAAAAGCAGACTTCGAGGTGACGGTATATACCACACAGGCACAGGGGGATGCCATACAAAAAGTGGCTGCAGAAGCTGCAAATTATGACCGCATTGTATGCAGCGGAGGAGATGGAACTCTCGATGAGGTGATGACCGGACTGATCCAGAGTGGACAGGATGTGCCAATCGGTTATATACCGGCAGGTAGTACCAATGATTTTGCAAATTCTCTTGGCATCCCGAAAGATATGGTCAAATCTGCGGCGGTAGCGGTGGGAGATCATCCGTTTCCGTGCGATATCGGAGATTTCAATGAGGATACCTTTGTTTATGTTGCTGCGTTCGGACTTTTTACAGAAGTGTCCTATAAGACATCCCAGCAGATGAAGAATATCTTCGGCCATGTGGCATATATTATGGAAGGTGCCAAGTGCCTGCATGATATTCCTTCTTATAATATGCAGGTGGAATATGATGGAAATGTATTTCAGGATGAGTTCATCTATGGAATGGTTACAAATTCCATTTCGGTAGGTGGGTTCAAAGGAATGACAGGCAATGATGTCAAACTTGACGATGGCGTTTTTGAAGTGACAATGATCAAAAAGCCACGCAATCCAATCGAGCTTAATGAAATCCTGGCATGCCTTGCAAATATGATTGATGATACGGATCTGATCTACTCTTTTAAGACGAATCAGGTGCGCATTACAGCAAAAGAAAATGTGGCATGGACATTGGACGGAGAGTTCGGAGGCGAGCATGAAGAGGTTCTTATTCAAAATCTCCATCAAAGAGTTACAATCCTTTGTTGAATTGTTAAATTTTTAACTTTATTTTTTGGTAGAAATGTACTATAATCAAGTTAACTTAAGATTAGGAGGAAAATGATATGTTAGTATCTGCAACAGAAATGCTTAAGAAAGCAAAAGCAGGCCACTATGCAGTTGGTCAGTTCAATATCAACAACTTAGAGTGGACAAAGTCCATTCTTCTTACAGCTGAGGAACTTAAGAGCCCTGTTATCCTTGGTGTATCTGAGGGTGCTGGAAAGTACATGACAGGTTTCGGTACAGTAGCTGCTATGGTTAAGGCTATGGATAAGGAACTTGGAATTACAGTTCCTGTAGCTCTTCACTTGGATCACGGAACATACGAAGGATGCTACAAGTGTATTAAGGCTGGATTCACATCCATCATGTTCGACGGATCTCATTATCCATTCGAGGAGAACCTTGCTAAGTCTACAGAGTTAGTAAACGTAGCTCACAACTTAGGTCTTTCTATCGAGTGTGAAGTTGGTTCTATCGGTGGAGAAGAAGACGGTGTTGTTGGTATGGGTGAGTGCGCAGATCCAGACGAGTGTAAGACAATCGCTGATCTTGGTGTAGATATGCTTGCAGCCGGAATCGGTAACATTCATGGTAAGTATCCGGCAAACTGGAAGGGATTAAGCTTCGAGACATTGGATGCAATCCAGGCTAAGACAGGTGAGATGCCATTAGTTCTTCACGGTGGTACAGGTATCCCTGCAGACATGATCAAGAAAGCAATCTCTCTTGGTGTATCTAAGATCAACGTTAACACAGAGTGCCAGTTATCTTTCGCAGATGCTACACGTAAATATATCGAGGCTGGTAAGGACTTAGAGGGCAAAGGATTTGATCCTCGTAAGTTACTTGCTCCTGGCGCAGATGCTATCAAGGCAACTGTTAAAGAGAAGATGGAATTATTTGGTTCAGTTGGTAAAGCTGAATAAGATGGAATTACAAAGGAAGTGCCATATGACACTTCCTTTTTTTCATGCCTTTTAATTCATAAAAGGATAAGAAAATGTACCCATTTGGAGTATATTTATAAGATGTTACCAAAAAATAAGTAGATTTTTGATGAAAAACGGCAAATGTGAATAAAATCAAAAAACTTCAAAAAAAATGGTTGCATTTTAAGTTGGAAAGAGGTATCTTAGTTTCAGAATAAATGTGAGACATGAACGAGGGCGTTCCAACTAGGATTGGAATGCCCTTTTTTAGTAAAAGGTTTCGCTTTATAAAATAAAATGCAATCAAGGGGATTTGATTGTTGGAAAGAAAGGATGTTGTGGAAATGAGTGACTATTTTAACGTAGCAGACATTTTCGGAGAAAACGTATTTAACGATGCAGTAATGCAGGAACGTCTTCCGAAAAAAGTTTACAAAAAACTCCATGAAGTAATGGAGGAAGGAAAAGAATTAGATCTTGAGACAGCCGATGTCGTTGCACATGAGATGAAAGAGTGGGCTATTGAGAAAGGTGCAACACACTATACACATTGGTTCCAGCCACTGACAGGTGTTACAGCTGAGAAACATGATTCTTTCATTACAGCTCCAATGCCAAACGGAAAAGTATTAATGAGTTTTTCCGGTAAGGAATTGATCAAAGGTGAGCCGGATGCATCATCTTTCCCATCAGGAGGACTTCGTGCTACATTTGAGGCGAGAGGTTATACAGCTTGGGATTGTACATCACCTGCATTCGTTCGTCAGGATGCCGCAGGCGCAACACTTTGCATTCCAACAGCTTTCTGTTCTTACACAGGAGAGGCACTGGATCAGAAGACACCACTTCTTCGTTCCATGGAAGCAATCAATGAGCAGTCACTTCGCTTATTAAAACTATTTGGAAATACAACATCCACAAAGGTTACACCTTCTGTTGGACCTGAGCAGGAGTATTTCATTGTAGATCGTGAAAAATATTTACAGCGTAAAGATTTAATCTTTACAGGCCGTACATTGTTCGGTGCAATGCCTCCAAAGGGTCAGGAAATGGATGACCATTACTTCGGAGCTATTCGCGAGAGAATCGCGGCTTACATGAAAGATGTAAACAAAGAACTCTGGAAACTGGGTGTATCTGCCAAGACACAGCATAACGAGGTTGCTCCTGCACAGCACGAGTTAGCTCCAATCTATGCAGAGTGTAATGTAGCTGTAGACCACAACCAGCTGATTATGGAGACATTAAAAAAAGTAGCCGGACGTCATGGCTTACAGTGCTTACTTCATGAGAAGCCATTCGCAGGTGTGAACGGATCCGGAAAGCATGACAACTGGTCTATTACAACTGACGACGGAATTAATTTACTTGAGCCGGGCAAGACACCACATGAGAACGTACAGTTCTTACTTGTACTTACCTGTATGTTAAAAGCTGTTGATGAGCATGCAGCACTTCTTCGTGCAGCAGCTGCTGACGTAGGAAACGATCACAGATTAGGAGCAAACGAGGCACCACCAGCAATCCTTTCTGTATACTTAGGAGATCAGCTTGGAGATGTATTGAATCAGTTGATTTCTACTGGTACAGCAACACACAGCTTAAGGGGTGAAAAACTTGAGACTGGTGTTAAGACAATTCCTGATTTCATGAAGGATGCAACAGATCGTAACCGTACTTCACCATTTGCTTTCACGGGTAACAAGTTTGAGTTCCGTATGGTTGGTTCTCAGGATTCTGTTGCACAGGCAAACATTGTATTGAATACAATCGTTGCAGAGGCATTCTCTGAGGCCTGTGATGTACTTGAAAAGGCAGATGATTTTGAACTTGCAGTACATGATCTGATCAAAGAGTATGCAGTTGAGCATCAGAGAATCGTATTCAACGGAAACGGATATTCTGATGAGTGGGTTGAGGAAGCAGCAAAGCGTGGTCTTCCAAATATCAAGTCCATGGTTGATGCTATTCCTGCTTATACAGCACCGGAATCTGTTGCTGCATTCGAGAAGTTTGGCGTATTTACAAAGCCGGAGCTTGAGTCTCGTGTAGAAATTGAGTATGAGACTTATGCAAAGACTATCAATATCGAAGCAAAAGCTATGATCGATATCGCTGGAAAACAGATTATTCCGGCAGTCATCAAATACACAACTGAGCTTGGACAGTCTCTTGCAACTGTTAAGACAGCATGCGCAGATGCTGATGTCAGCACACAGACAGAATTGTTAAAAGAGACATCTGCATTACTTGCAGAAACAAAAGCTGCACTGACAAAGTTACAGGAAGTAACCGAGCAGGGCGGAAAGATGGAAGAAGGCAGAGCTCAGGCAGCATACTACAGAGACACTGTTAAGACAGTAATGGATGAACTTCGTGCACCAGTAGATAAGCTTGAGATGATCGTAGACAAAGATTTATGGCCAATGCCATCTTATGGAGATTTAATTTTCGAAGTATAATCATTGAAAGTTAATTCATAAATATTATTAAAATAAAGGACACTTTTTCAGAACCACAAAGCTGTGGAATTTTGGGAAAGTGTCTTTCTTTATACGCCAAAGAAGGAGGAAAACGTTATGGAACAACAAATTATTGATTTCATTAATGAAAATATGTTTGGCATCTGGTTTTTGATCGGTGCCGCATTGGTATTCTGGATGCAGGCAGGTTTTGCTATGGTAGAAACCGGTTTTACCAGAGCAAAGAATGCAGGCAATATTATTATGAAGAACCTTATGGACTTTTGTATTGGTACAGTTATGTTCATTTTGATTGGTTTTTCATTGTTACTGGGTGAAGACTTCCTGGGATTCATTGGAAAACCTGGATTTGATATCTTTACCAGCTATTCAAATTTTGATTTTTCAAATTTTGTATTCAACTTAGTATTCTGTGCAACCACAGCAACCATCGTATCTGGTGCTATGGCTGAGAGAACAAAATTCTTATCTTATTGTATTTATTCTGCAGTAATTTCTGCATTGATTTATCCGATTGAAGCACACTGGATCTGGGGCGGTGGATGGCTTGCACAGCTTGGTTTCCATGATTTCGCAGGATCCTGTGCAATTCATATGGTTGGTGGTATCTCTGCATTGATCGGAGCTGCAATGCTTGGACCGCGTATTGGTAAGTTTACAAAAGACAAATCCGGAAAGATTACAAAAGTTAATGCTTTTCCGGGACATAACCTTCCGATTGGAGCACTTGGTGTATTTATTCTCTGGTTTGGATGGTATGGATTTAACGGTGCTGCATGTACATCAGGTGATCAGCTTGCAAGCGTATTCCTTACAACAACCGTAGCACCAGCAGTAGCAACTGTTGTATGTATGATCTTTACATGGATCAAATATGGTAAGCCGGACGTTTCCATGTGTCTGAATGCATCTCTTGCAGGACTTGTAGCAATCACAGCTCCATGTGATGTGACAGATTGTCTGGGAGCAATTATTATCGGTTTTGTATCTGGATTACTTGTAGTATTTGGTGTATGGCTTCTCGATTATAAGCTTCATGTGGATGATCCGGTTGGTGCCGTAGCTGTACATATGATGAATGGTATCTGGGGAACAATTGCCGTTGGTTTATTCGCAACAACATCTGTACCGGGAAATGATACTGTAAAAGGTCTTTTCTACGGTGGTGGATTCAAGCAGTTAGGTATTCAGTTATTAGGTTTCGTTACTGTTGCAGCATGGACTGCCGTAACAATTACCATCGCATTTGTTATTATTAAGAAGACAATCGGTCTTCGTGTTACTGAGGAAGAGGAAATCGTTGGTCTGGATTCTATGGAGCATGGTCTTGCATCTGCTTACTCAGGATTCTCCATCATGGATGTTTCCAACACTATGACAATGGATGTCAACGAAAACACAGACCTTGGTACACCAGAATATGCAGAGGCTTCACAGGCAAAGAAAGATGCCGCTGTCAGGGTTGTTTCCGCTATTCCAAAGGACGCAACCGGAATGTACAAAGTTGTTATTATCGCAAAACTGTCGCGTTATGATCACTTAAAGAAAGCAATGAACGATCTGGGTGTAACCGGTATGACCTGTACACAGGTTATGGGATGTGGTATCCAGAAAGGTTCCGGCGAGCGTTATCGTGGTGCTGAAGTCGATGCAACCTTACTTCCTAAGATCAAGGTTGAGGTTGTCGTAAGCAAGATTCCTGTAGACAGTGTTGTAGAGGCTGCAAAGAAGGCCCTTTACACAGGACATATCGGAGATGGAAAGATCTTTGTATATGACGTTGCTAAAGTTGTCAAGATCCGTACCGGTGAAGAGGACATGGAAGCATTACAGGACGTTGAGTAAAATTGCACTAATCTAATGGCTAGGTTAGTGAATCTAATCCCCTTAGTTTTAGTATACATCAACAGCAGATCCCTGGCGAAAGCCAGGGATTTTTGCTGTATAGGAAATTCAAAAGGAATTTCCTAACAGTAAAACAAAAGAAGATGCCGACTGGCACCTTCTTTTCATGAAAAAGATTAGTATGAGAAAAAATATTATTATTAAAGGGAGGCCTCGCGCCCATTTGCAGGTGCGAGGAAAAAATATGAAAAAGAAAAAGTTAATTTCTTATCTATGAACTCAGTATAAAATCCAATTATGAAGTTGGTATGTTTAGTTTATGAGATTTTTGTAAATAAAATATGAACAAAATATTGCGACTTTAGTACCAGAAAAAGGAAAATGCAAACGGTTGCGCTTGCAATGAGTTCACAATTTAAGATTTGTTAAGACAATGTTAATGAAAAACAGGTCGACGAAAGCACAAAATTGTGTATAATGAAATATGTCAGATTTATACGAAAACAGAAGGGATTTTTATATATGTACGATAGTATTATTATTGGTGCGGGAATTGCAGGATCAACGACAGCCCGTAAGTTAGCAGAAGAAAAAAATAAAAAGGTACTGGTAATTGAGCGTAGAAGCCACATCGGTGGAAACTGTTATGACAAGCCGGACGATTACGGAATTCTGATTCATGAATACGGTCCACACATTTTCCATACAGAGGATGAGGGTGTGCGTGCTTTTTTGTCCCGCTTTACCGATTGGTATGATTTTGGACATGAAGTTGTTGCAAAAGTTGGAGATCAGCTGATTCCGGTTCCATTTAATTTAAATACGCTTCATATGGTATATGATGAGGAAAAAGCTGCCCGTCTTGAGAAGAAGCTGATTGAGGCATACGGTGAGGGAAGCCGTGTACCAATTATGAAGCTGCGTGAGAATGCAGATCCGGATGTTCGTGAAATCGCAGAGTTTGTCTATAAGAACGTTTTTTTATATTATACTATGAAACAGTGGGGACAGAAACCGGAAGAAATCAGTCCGGAAGTTACAGGACGTGTGCCGGTTGTAATCTCCCGTGATAATCGCTATTTTAAGGACAAATACCAGAGTGTGCCGTTACATGGATTTACACCGATGTTTGAAAAAATGCTGGATCATCCGAATATTGAGGTATGGTTAGATACCGACTGTGGCGATGTGTTAAAATTTACAGATGACGGAATTTATTTTAAAGATGAAAAATTTGATGGAGATCTCATCTACACAGGTGCGATTGATGAGCTGTTTGACTGCCGGTATGGACGTCTTCCATATCGCTCACTGGATTTCAAATTTGAACATTTGAATCAGGATTCTTTTCAGGATCACAGTGTGGTAAACTATACGGTCAGTGAAGATTATACACGTATCACGGAGTTTAAATTTTTGACCGGACAGAAAGATACAGACGGAACAACGATTGTGAAAGAATATCCGTTTGCATATACCGGAGCAGAGGGAGAAATCCCTTACTATGCGATTTTAGAGGAAAAGAATCAGCAGCTTTATGAGAAATACAAAGCTTTGACAGAACAGTTTACAAATTTCCATCTGCTTGGAAGACTTGCAGAATATAAGTACTACAATATTGATGCAATGTGCCGTAAAGCAATGGAATTAGTGGAGGAATTATAATGAAATTATTAACATTTGCAATACCATGCTACAATTCACAGGATTATATGGAGCATTGTATTGACTCCATTTTGCCAGGTGGAGATGATGTGGAAATCCTGATCATTGATGACGGATCCAAGGACCGCACAGCAGAAATTGCTGATGCCTATGAAGCAAAATACCCGGGAATCGTGCGTGCGATTCATCAGGAAAACGGTGGACATGGAGAAGCTGTCAATGCCGGAATCCGTAATGCGACCGGTTTATTCTTTAAAGTTGTGGACAGTGATGACTGGGTAGATGAGGAAGCTTATAAGCAAATCCTTAAGAAATTAAAAGAATTTGCAGGTGGACCGACAACGCTTGATATGATGCTTGCAAACTATGTATATGAGAAAGAGGGCGCACATCATAAGAGAGTCATGCGACAGACCGGATTCCCGCAGGATCGTGTTTTTACATGGGGGGATATCCGCCATTTCCACAAGGGACATTATATTTTAATGCATTCTGTCATTTATCGTACAGAAATGTTGCGTGCCTGTGGATTAGAGCTGCCGAAACATACATTTTATGTGGATAACATCTATGTGTACAAACCACTTCCATATGTGAGAACCATGTATTATATGGATGTGGATTTCTATCGCTATTTTATCGGAAGAGAGGATCAGTCAGTCAATGAAAAAGTCATGATTAGTCGGATTGATCAGCAGATCCGCGTGAACAAAATCATGATTGATGACGTGGATTTGCATAAGGTTACGAATCTGAAATGCCGGAAATATATGATCAATTATCTCGAGATTATTACGGTGGTATCGACCATTATGCTGATTCGGTCCGGTACAGAGGAGAACCTTGAGAAAAAGCGGGAACTGTGGAAATATATCAAGGACAAAGATATTACCCTGTTCCATAAGCTGCGCCATGGAATTATGGGGCAGACCATGAATCTTCCAGGAAAAGGAGGCCGCAAAATTTCTGTGGCTGCCTATCGTCTGTCTCAGAAAGTGGTCGGATTCAATTAGTTGCGCCTGTCTGGCAGATGGGGGCCGGCTGTTTATAAATGAAATATTTTACAAGTCATACACGCTGTGGGCGATTGCTCACAGCGTGTTTTTTGCTGCATAGGAGAGGCAAAATCTAGGACTATAGTACAATTGAAAAAGAGTGGGTAAAAGAATATAGTTTTATATATGAGAGTTATATTATTAGATCGTATTTTTGAAAATAAAGAAGATATGTTTTCACTTTTGACGGAAGACTCTGAAAATTACGCTTTTTCCGATCAGCAGATGCAGCGGATTGAGGAAAATCTTCTGTTGCGAAGCGTGGACGAATTACCGGAAATATCACAGAAAACAATAAAAGAGATAGAAGAACCGGATCCATTTGTTCGGACAGATCGTAAATGCAAAACCAGACAGTTGTCTGGAAGAAAAAAACTGCAAAAAATTATCCTTACATCTTAATACAGCCAATATAAAGCAGGATCGAAGTTCTTATATTCAATGTGCAATTTTGCCAGAGGCAGACAAGTACCCGCAAGCAGTAAAGGTAATTGCGGATATTTTTCAACAGTATAATATTCCATTGTTATTGCAGGCTTCGCTGCAAAAAAAGTATGGACCGGAAGTTTTTGCAAAAGAAGGAACTGCGATGTGGCATGCGCTTGGAGAAAAACTGGTCGATAAAAATAGTCCGGCAGGAAAGAACAGCAGTACATTGATGCAGGGGCAGACCCGGATACAGCCAGACTGGCAGCCGAGTGTTACCCGGATACAAACTCCAAGAAATCCCTGTATGATAAATACAAGAATCAGGGCTACAATGCACAGGAGGCCAAGAAGCTGGCAAACTATGAGATTGTCCATGGTGAGGAGAGGGCAAAGAACTATGCTGCCAACAATGTAAAGAAGAGCGGTCCTGATTACACAGTGACTTCTCCAAGAGATAACGTCAATACTGACTGGAGAACCCAGAACAGGCTTAATGCGCAAAGGGAAGCTGGAGCAGGTAAGAGTGGTAGATATTCATTACCTCAAGGAATTTCACAAGAACAGTTTAGTAATGCTTCGAAACTACTTAGAGATAGGGTTGGAGATATAAGTGGTGATATTGTTGTACAAGGAAGTCGAGCAAAAGGAACCGCAAAACCAACATCAGATATAGATATTGCATTAAGAGTATCAGGTGATAAATTTGATTCACTTATAAACCAATATTTTAAGACTCCTAATCCTGGTTCTGCAAAAGAACGAACAATGTTGCATGCAATAGAAACAGGTAAAATACAAGCTGGAGAAGCTAAATTAAGTGGTTTGCGAAAAGAATTACAAGAAATTTTTGGAATGGAAGTAGATATTTCGATAATTAAACAGGGTGGAGCATTTGATAATCCACCGTTCATTCCGTTTGAGTAGGAGGTAAATAATGTACGACGATTTATATTGTAAGGTATTTGTTGATACTGATATGGATTATGAAAAACTGTTTGCTTTACTAATAAATTTTATTAATGGTAAAAAAGAAGCAGTAAATTATATCATTACTGAGTGGTGTGATATTAGTGTTCAAAAGAATAAGGAATATAATGTCGAGCAATATTTATTGGATTCTACGGATTTTTTGTATTGGAAGTATTACTTAGATATTGAACCGCACAATATTGAGGAAAGCCAATATATAGAAAATATTGCTAATCTGCTTAGTTATTTGAGGAGATGCTGTAAGAATGTTATTATAGCATGCGATTTTGAAGATGAGGTAAATAACATGATGTAAAAATTGGAAATATATATTTTTTAAATTATGTATCCACTATAATTTTCCTGATAGCACATGCCAAAAATCCTCAGCGTAGCTAGGCAGTCGAACAATCACTTGGTAATGCGTGTATGAACGAATAAACGTGATACACAAGACAGAAGTTATACAGGAGGTGAAATGAACGAGAATTCATATTTGGACCCGGCAGCAATCAGGGAGAGTTGTGCCGGAGCAGGCAGACAATTAAAGCGTAATAACGATGGGATATTAGCAGTAGAGACAGCAGTCAGGGATTTCCTGAATAATTCAGAACTGCAGGGACAGGCATTTGACAATCTGCGAATGCAAATGGAAGATTATTTGATGATCTTGCGCACGATGCGGGCGGCCAACTGCTCTGATATTTCAGATTTTAATACATTATCCGGTTCGGTAGGGGATGAGGAACTTGACGGTGCAAAAATATTGGAGCAGCAAAGAGAGGCATTGCGCCAAAAAGAAAACTATGAGAATGCAGCAGAAGAATACAGACAACTCGCCCGGAATGAGGATACCCTTTATTTAAAATATTATTATTCCCAATGTGAGCAGAAAAATTTGGATTTGGCATTGGGGCAGGGGCTACTATATGAGGCATGGAAGAAAAAAGAAGAAAAGTATGATGCAATCGATAATGCGACAGCAAAATTATTTACTACGGTAGGAAGTATGCGGAGTATTGCGCGCGAAGGCCTTGAATATATGAAAAAAGCATACAAGAATGGAAATTATGATACAAGTGTGCGTGATTCCTGGCGTATGCGTATGCAAAACTGTTATTTTACCCGGTTTATGCCAACGGACAGTACTGGAAATACAACCATAAACTGGGATGAGATCGAAAAGACCGTTGGAAAGGATGCGTCGGAGATTACAGCGGAGGAATATTATGCATTGTCTGTTGTGTATTTGAATCTGGACGCGGAGGATTTGACACGTTTTCTCAGCCTGTTTATCGACAAGACCAAAGATGTAGATATGCCTTGGTATAATGAGCTCTTTGGTCCGGCAGCGGGACAGTGCAACGAAGATTACTCGGAATGGAAGACCAATAATGATAAGTTGAACCAGGTATTGGCTTATGCCGGTATTATATCCGAAGTGACATTAAAGGCAATGCAGGGAATAGACAAGGATGAGAACCAGGATGCATATGAATTATTGGAAGACGAAAGGAATGTCATGCTCCAGCGTATTACTGTGTTACAGGCAGTCCGGGAGGTTGGAGTCTTTCGGGCAGACATATATGCAGATTCTCCTGATATAAAAATTGAGGAAGATGCGGAAAGCAGGGCTCTGACCATAAAATTCAAAGAATATCGAAATATAGGGTCAGAGAGTGCACCGACATTTTCAAATCTGGCAGACTCATCAATAAAAGTAAAATATACAACGGAGAAAGCTAGTGCGGATGCAGAAAGTATTAAAAATGCGGAGACCATTCTGACAACATACTTTGGCGGGTATTCCGTAGCAGAAGAAAGCGGCAAGTTTGTATTGGATGAGACGAAAGGGGAAGCTATAGGCAAGGCAGCAGAAGGTTTGGCATCTTATGCGAAAAAGGCCGGAAAAACCGGAATGAGCAAAGCGATAGGATATATTCCGATTGTAGGAGATGTTGCTTTTTTTGCAATAGATACTGCAGCTGATTATGAAGAAACAAAAGATAATGTGAAAATAGTAAAGGAACAACTGGATAATATTAAATCAGCGCAATTATATAGTGATTTTGATTATAGTGTAAATTTTGTAGAATATGATACCGCAAATTCAGAAGAAATAGAGATTGTGGCAAATCATGGGAAAGATACAGTGAATATTATTAATCAGGTTAATAGTGATCTGGAACTTGATATATCGGAGAATGAGATATTTGCGGAACCGGATAAAACATATCAAAAAATAACAGATGAAATAGATGATAATCCGGATAAGCAAAAGGCATATAATGATGTGGTAAAAGGTGGAAAATAAAGTATGAAGAAACGTATTTTAAAAAGGGCAGCATGTGTAGTTATTCTGACCGGCATAGTAATTGGTGCCATATATGGATGGAAATATTATGAAAATGAGCAGAGAAAGAAACAGTCAGCATATTTTACGGAAAAGAAGATAACGGCATACGAAATGAGAATTATGGTGGATTATTATCATGTGCAAAGTACTCCAAACTTTCCGTGGGAGATGGATGAAGACAAATGGCCGGACTACAGTTATTACACGATAGAGCCGACAGAGGATACCGAGAAAGTGGTGACAGTATTGAATTATTCTCTGGCAAATGAGTTGGATAGTGATTATGATGCAAAGGCAATCGAACAATATAAGAAATACGGTTTTTCCGAGGAGAATCCAATAACCGTTGCGTGGGTCATGGAAAATCCAAAGAAAGCAGTAAATATTATGAAATTTACGGCAGGAGGAGCCTGGCAATATCACCGTTTAGGGGACTGGGTATATCCAACATATGAAAAATTAACAGGAGAAACAGAGGACATGTCAGAAAGCACGGAGGATGCTACATCAAACGAGGTTGAAAGCACAGAATAGAGTATGAAGAAAAGTATTTTAAAAAGGGTTGTATGTATAGTTATTCTTGCTAGTTTAGTGATCGGTGCAATATGTGGATGGAGATATTATGAGGACCAGCAAAGAAAGAAACAAGATGCATATTTTACAGACAAGAAGATAACAGCATATGAAATGGGAATTATGGTGGACTATTATCATGTGAAAAGTACTCCTTGCTTTCCGTGGGACATGGATGAAGAAGATTGGCCGGACTATAGTTACTACACGATAGAACCGACAGAGGACACCGAAAAGATTGCTGTCGTAATGAATTATGCGCTTGCAAATGAGTTGTATAGTTTTGATTCCAAGGCGGTTGAGCAATATAAAAAATATGGGTTTTCCAAGGAGAATCCAATAACTGTTGAGTGGATCATGGATAATCCAAAGAAAGCGGTAAATATCATGAAATTTATGGCTAATGGAGCCTGGCGATACCATCGTTTAGGAGACTGGGTATATCCAACGTATAAAAAATTAACAGGAGAAACAGAGGACATGTCTGAGAACACGGAGGATGCTACATCAAATGAGGTTGAAAGCACAGAATAGAGTATGAGGAAAAATATTTTAAAAAGAGTTGTATGTATAGTTGTCCTTGTCGGTTTGGTGATTGGCTCGATATGGGGCTGCAAATATTATGAGGACCAGCAAAGAAAGAAACAGGATGCATATTTTACAAAAAATAAATTAAGCGCATCGGAAATGAATGTAATGGTATTTTTTTACCATGTAAAAAGTAATCCGGAATGGATGTGGGACGATCCAGATAAAGAAAAATGGCCAGACTATAGTAATTATACGATAGAACCGACAGAGGATACCGAGAAAGTTGCAGTCGTATTGAGTTATGAATTAGCAAATGAATTATATAGCACGGAGCAGGAGGCAGTTGAGCTATTCAAAAAATATGGATTTTCCAAGGAAAATCCTATAACGGCTGAATGGATTATGGACAATCCCCAAAAGGCCGTAAAAATTATGAGATTAATAAGGGACAATAGACGATATATTAATGAGGAAAATAGTGTATATCCAGCATATGAAAAAATAACAGGAGAAACAAATGAGAATGGAAGTGAGTTGAAATGAACAAAGATGAAAATGCAAAAAAAATGCGGGAATATTATCAGAAATTAGAAGATGAGAGAAATGAATGGGAAAGAAAAGAGAAGAAATTGGATCGGTTAGAGCAAGAAGAAGAATATAGATTAGCACAATCAAAGAGATATATAGAAAATGCAAAAGAGGCATGCGGAAGTAAAGATTTCGGAATCATGCAATTATTAGAGGAGCAAGAGTCAAATTTGCAATCATTAAGTAAAAAGCTGGGCGAGTTCAGGGAAATTTTTAAAGAAGAGATGTGCAAAAGCATGGATGAAATATCAAAAAAGCAGCGAAACGTTCAGCAGGAATTGCATAATCTTTAATACAATTTTGGTAAATACCATAATAATGGTTTTACATATATTTTTTAATTTTGAAAGGAGAAATAGTATTATGGCAACAAGAGTGGAAAGAACTGGAATTGAAGGATGTGTGAAGAAAATCAAATCCGCAGTTAAGGAACTGAACAGTGCTGCAAAAACGATTGATGACACTATGAATGAACTTCCGGATTATTGGGAGGGTGCAGCTTATGACAAAGCATCTTCAACTTATGAGGATGAGTATAAAACACTTCTGACAACTACAGTTCCGGAAGCAGTAGAGAGTTTCAATGATTACATCGACAAGTGCATGAAGAAGATCATTGAAATTGATGAGAAACTTGCAGGAAACTAGAAAGCGAACAGTAAGGGAATAAAAACAAGAGGTGCCTGCGAATAATGCAGGCACTTTCTTAAAGGAAAAGGTAAAATTAGAATGAACGCAGAAAAAATGGACGATTTGTGGGAAAAATATATTGCGATTGCAGATATAGCAGAGTATCAGAAAAAATATTTGAAAACACTTGGAAAGTTTCTTATGCAGGAGATTTCCTTTTTATATAAAATATATGCTTATGTTCTGGAAGAACATGAAGAAGAAATAAGTGAGCGTAGTGCAAATAATGTATATTTTGAAATAGAAGATAATACTTATATTTTGCGTACCGATAATGGCGGAATTGTTTTAAAGAAAGAAGCCATGCAAAAGCTCATTATAGATATGATAGGGCTGTTTGAGGATATTCTTCCGCTTGGAAGTGTGGTTGATTTAAAAAAAGAGGGAATTATCGAGGATAAAGAAATAGAGAATTTCCGGGTTGTTATTACCAAGCGGTTTCTTGGAACAGGAGAAGGCTGTTATTATCCATATGGGGGTGTGGTATATCCGCTGGGAATTGCAGGATCAGGAAACGTATTGTCATTTACTCCGGCAATGATTGAAAAGGTAATCTATCGCGGTTATGAAGATGAGCTGGAAGAAGTCTTTTTATACCAGATGAAAATGGAGTTAATTATAAACCAGAGAAGAAAGAGCATGGGATTTGCAAATGCAGATGAGAGAAAGAGATTCTTTGAACAAATGCAGAGGGAGAATGTGAAGAATGGGCAAAAAGGTTGAAGTAGATTATCAGGTATTGGAAGATGCGATTCAAGAGATGAATGATGCAAAAGATGAATTTCATAGCTGTGTTGAGAATGGTTTTAAAACAGAATTAGAAAATCTCGATAGTATGAATTCTGATTTTGTGGATAAATTGACCAGAGTGCTGGAGATATCAAAGAAGTGGAATATGGATACGCTGGAGACGAATATGCAACAATATATGGAAGATGCCGATAAAATCAAACAAAACATAAAGGAAATGGACGAAAAGCTTGCTGAGAAAGGGGAAACGAATGGGGGAACTAAGTAAGAGCGATGCAGAAAGCAAAAAAAGTAGTTACATAGAGAGTCTTAAGAATCTTAAAAAAGAGGTAAGAGAAGATTTTACAGAAATGGATTTCGAAAATGCAGATCAGAGAACAGAGGTGGAAAAACAAATAGAGATCATGGAGAGCGCATATGATGATGGCGTTAAATTACTTGAAAGTATGAGTTTTGAATAAAAGGGGATTTACATACAATGAAACGAGACTTAAAATTAAATATGAGCCATTTGGATGCAATTTCCCGAA
>ENA-ORRW01001006-ORRW01001006.1-human-gut-metagenome-genome-assembly--contig:-NODE-1006-length-29392-cov-2.414460_pt1 | contig 29392 bp, 19 predicted proteins | sample MGYA00242183_ERZ509150 | MGnify/ENA primary metagenome ERZ509150 (study PRJEB26280, sample SAMEA2338639) | human gut metagenome | biome: human gut; feature: human-associated habitat; material: faeces... | reverse complement strand
CCGGAACCTTTGGTTCTTTCGTTAAATCCGGTGAGATATTGTGCTTCGCTTGTATTGTAGGCTCTTTTCTCCCGATCCAGTTGGATCAGCGAGTAAGTGATTTGTTCTTTTCGCCCGTTGACGGTCAGGTTGACCGGAGAAGAAGCTGCAATCGGATCAAACTTCCAGATATCGTAACGGTCCTTGATCAGGATAGATTGATCGTCATCCGTCCAACCTGCTATTCCGTAGGGTGAAGGATAGTCGGGGACATCGTTATCTTCGTCCCAGGCGGCAAATGTCTGCGGAGTTGTCAGGCGGTATTCTTTGCCGTCGGCCGTCGAACGAGTATACCAGGAACTATCTTGATCCTGATACCAGTATGTGTATTTTCCTTTTGGGGAGAAACGCATGTAGGAAGGGCTTTTCTCCTTGATCTGCCGGCGTTCCCCGGTTTCCAGGTTGATTATGTAGATATCATGAAACTGGCGTGCGGTCCACATGCTTTGTGTGCCGTAAGGTCTTGTGGTGGAGAGAAGCGCCCATATGGCATTCCCCTCATCGGCTGTCTGCAGAGTCGGAAGTTCTTCTGTTGCCAATTGGAGAAGGCGTCCGGAACCGAGGTTGTAGATGGCTGTATAAGATCGTTTCAAATCGGTCGCTTTGTTAAAGGACTGTTGCGTGTATTGTACCTTTTCATCCCAGCTCCATACCTGTACATCCGGGCGATTCTCAGCCAAAAGGGTCGTGTCTTTCTGTTTGGGCTCCGGAGCAGTTCCGAAGAAAAGACGGCTTGCGTTTTCGGAAAAATATAAGGGCGCATTTTCACTGATAATCCATGAAGCGGGGAATGCTTTATCCCCTCGTTCTGCAATCAGTTTGCCGGGGGTATTATTTTCTGCCAGATACAGGCTGCTCCGGGTTGCGGCCGAATCTTTATGGGGACAAAACAGGTAAGCGAGCTTGCTACCGTTTTCGTTGAATGCAATCTTCTTGAATACCCCTTTTTTATCGGAGATCCGGTTATTTCCTTTCTGAGGAATGTAGGTATAGAGGACAGAGTCGGATACGACGTATAACACATTCCCTTTTTGGGCAAATCCGAAATCGCTGACTGCCGGGAACGAGTCTTGTTGCATTCCGTCGAGCGACCGGATATAAAGCATGGAGTCTTTTTTGCTTCCGCGTTGGTAAGCCAGCCAGTCGGCTGTTTCCGATAGTTTATAAGATTTGAGCGAATCGATTGTTTCTATCCCTCCGGACAGGCGGGAAATGATGAGGCTGTTCATCGGCATTTTATCCTTGTCCGTTTTCTTTAGCTTCTCAGCCTCCACTTCTTTTAGGGGAGGCGTTTTTGTCACCAAGAGATATTCGGAGGAGGAACTGAATTGTGCTTTTGCAGCAGGTTTAAAAGAACCTTTCTCTTCTCCTTTATCATTATATAGCAGGATGGTCGCATCTCCCCGCCAGGGTTCCATCTTGCAGAATACCCATTTCCCGTTATCGGAAATACGTTGTTCGGATATGCGTTCCCATCCGACCATTTCATCGAATGTCATGGCTCTCTTTTCCTGGGCTTGTATGGATAGGCCGGAAGCCAGTAATAAGAGACTGATTAAATGTATGGAATTGCTCATTAATTTGATTGATTTGTTTTAGTATGCAATATTACTCTTTTTTATTAAAAGGAAAAAGTATCTTTGTAACTTTCAATGCTTATAGGAAACAAATAGAACATGAGAGATCGGAATCTGGATATATACAGAGGGGCTATAATGATCTATATCACCTGTTTTTGTCATTTGATATGGTGGGAAGGTGTCAAGGTCGGCATATTTGAAGGAAGCTGGATTACCGGGATATTCTTTGCAATGGCAACCGTGTTTTATATAGTAGGAGCCTCATTTTCCCTGTCATTGGAAAAACCGTTTCGGACTTATTTGAAGGGCCGGATAAAAAGAGTCGCGATCCCTTACTGGAAGTATGCATTGGTTTGTTTTCCGGCTGTTGTGTATCATTATTGGAAGTCGGGAGAGATAATACCGTTGAATGACTTTATATCTTATGTGTTCTTTACCCCTACGGTAGAATATCGATTATTTGATCATATTTGGTTTATTCCGCCTTACTTGATCATATCTCTTTGTCTTCCCTTTTTATGCCGGATGATTCGCCGGTGTAATATACCTTTTATCCTTTTCAGTGTCGTTTTGGTATTGTTGCTATTGTTCAAAGCTTATTATCCAGAGTTGCTTCAAACTGTAATAGTCTATCTGTTTTTTACGATATGGGGATTGTATTATAAGAAGAAGTTAGGCTGGCAAATTGTTGTTTGTGTAATAGCTGCCGTAGGATATTTGATTTATGCTTTCGGAGTTGAAAGAGTCCCTTTTGATCTGCAAGCTAATAAATTTCCGCCAAACTTATTGTTTGCCTCATACGGAATGGCTGTTTTAGGAATAGGTGGAATTTATATGAAAAAGGGATTAGTTTTCTTATATGACAGATCTGCAATGGTTCGTCGTTATATTGATATATATTCTAATGAAGGATATGAAATATATTTGGTCCATCCCTTTACCATCATTCTGTTAGGCGGTATAAAGCGGCTTTTGGGGTTGGACCCAATTATTGCCGACCATCTGTATTTGCAAATGGTGTATATTGTTTCCGGCTTTTTATTCATACTGTGCGTTAATGTCTATGTGCTGAAAACTTACAATTATATATGGTCTTTGGTAAATAGAGTTTTTTAAGTCGTATTTCCTGCCATGCTCATTAACCAGTTGGATCTTTGATTTATAATCCGCTGCGTGCTGAATTGTTTCAGGAAGAATACGGTTCCGTCTTTCACATCCCGTATGCGGGCCTGTCTTCTCCGGTAAAGTTCGTATATTTCAGGTAGGAGATCAGATAAGTGAAAGAGCCGTCATACAGCAGCTACGGATCGTTGCTTATCAACTCCGGGATAAATAAGTAAAGTCCGTGTTTCATATTCATTTGAATTAGGTTATTTGTCTTTTATAAATGTACGGATATCTTCCGACAAGAATTTATACCCTTGTCCGGCTTTAAGGACGGTGCTTTCCGGTGAAATATAGATAAACGAAGGAAGCGCATGTACCCCGTAATGAGCCGCTATGCCACTCATGCCCAGTCCGTCGGACAGTTGCAGCCAGTTGTCTGCCGATTCTTTGACTTCTGTCTCTTTCCAAACCGCTTCTGGATCTACAGACAGGCTGATAACGACAATTTTCTCTTTATATTTTTCCGCAATTTCCTTTAGTAAAGGAAACGCATCGAGGCAAGGGCCACAGTATCGGCTCCAGAAATCAAGGATGATGTATTTCCCTTTATAGTCGGAAAGATGGTGGATGTTCCCTTTGATGTCTTTCAGTTCGACATCCGCGATCTTGTCTCCTTCCTGAACTGTCGAGGAGATAGACAACAAGGAAGTTATCTCTTCCCCCAACCGGGATTGTCTTTGTTCGTCCGTCAGCTTGCTGTAGACAGATACGACTAACGCTTTATCCTTCAACTTTCCCGCTTGGCAACTCTTGGCAGCGTCTCTCAGTTCTTCCAGACCGGCATCGGTAATCGGATAGTCCAGCATGAGCAGCAACTCTTTTTGCAGGATAATCTCGTCATGTATGCTGTTCACCGTCTGCCTGATCGAAGCAAATTCCTGTTTGGCGACCGAATCTTTCGCTCTGATCTTGGGGAGCAGTTTCATACACTCTGCCGTTAAGTCGTGGATGCGTATGTTTTCCTCCCGTGTAGCCTCCCGGAAGCGGTTCAGTTCGACTTGTTCGGGGATTGGAATGTCGCTTTCCCCCAGCCAGTTCTGCACATAAGGGGCTTCTCCGGTGATTTTGATGTTCGCTCCGGGCTTCACCCATACGGTGTAGCCGGTGTTGTTGAGGGATATGTACATCTTGGTCGTCCTGTCGGCTTCCCTGGTGAATTTGAATTTACCGTTCACCATTTTTTCCTGATCTTCCGGTCGTACATCCATCCCGTTTCCTTTCATCTCCGCGCAAAAAAATCTGACGGTATCCGGCATATTCCGTATGTCTCCTTCGATCGTAACGGTCTTTTGCCCGTAAGCGGAAGAAGCGCAGACAAAGATTCCAAACAACCATGCAAGTGTCTTCATAAGCAATTCGATTTATGATTAGTGCCGGCAATATACAAGTTTATTTGATTTGGAATCATGCGGGGTACGATAATTTCGTAAGCCGTAACATATCTTGATACGTTACGGCCCATTCTTTCCCTTTTATAACATTTAAGACTTAGATCAACGTCTCCGTTACCACCTGTCCGTCGAACAGGTTGATGGTGCGGGAGGCAAACCCGGCATCGTGCTGGCTGTGCGTCACCATGACGATCGTCGTCCCTTCCTTGTTCAGTTCGCTGAGCAGGTTCATCACTTCCTGTCCGTTTTTACTGTCCAGGTTACCGGTCGGTTCGTCGGCGAGGATCAGCTTCGGGTTGGCCACTACGGCGCGGGCAATGGCGACACGCTGTTGCTGGCCGCCGGACAACTGCTGCGGGAAATGCTTTTCGCGGTGCACGATCGCCATCCGTTCCATTGCTTCCTGTACCTTTTTCTTTCGCTCGGCAGCCGATACACCCATGTAGAGCAAAGGAAGTTCTATATTCTCGTATACATTCAACTCGTCGATCAGATTGAAACTTTGGAAGACGAACCCGATAATCCCTTTGCGCAGTTTCGTCCGCTGGGCTTCCGTATATCGGGATACTTCGATCCCGTTCAGGTAATATTCTCCGCTGGTCGGGTTGTCGAGCAATCCTAAGATATTCAACAACGTTGATTTTCCACAACCGGAAGGGCCCATAATGGCTACGAATTCCCCTTCCTTCACCTCTATGCTTACTTTATTAAGAGCCAACGTCTCTACCTCTTCCGTGCGGAAGATCTTTTCTAATGCAACTGTTTTAATCATGGTCTTTAACTGATTTGTTTACGAGAAATGTGACAAAAGTCGTGCCATAATCGTAAAAAACTTGTAGATAAGATGTTATCTGTTGTGCCGGGTTTGATGATCGTGCATATACGCACAAAAGGAGTTCGGATGCGCACGGTTTATCATAAGCATCTGTATCTTTTACCCCGTTCTTCTGTATATATTAGCACGCTTATCTTAACCCATAAATCGTTCGCTTGCAAGAGAACGATCGTTCGCCGCCAAGCGGACAACTTATAAGTAGAAGGAAAAGGGCTAAATAATACGGTACTTCTTCTTAATTCATATAGTATAAGTTCTTAATTGGTTATTATAACCATACCTCTTCATGTTTTATGCGTCACTATATATATTGCAAGTGCGAGGATAATTCCATTTTTTCCGTATGTTTGTGGTGTTCTAAAGAATCAGATATATGGAAAAGACAAATAACGCGTCTTTGTATTGGTACGTCTTCTACAATGACCAACTTCTACTGCAAAAGAAAGCTGACGGCTATGTAATCCCTTGTACGGACGAAGCGCCTGTGACGGTTGCCCGCTCGCTTCCGGTCGAGATGCAGGACGGGACAATGGCGATGGCGGCTTTTACCGATGCGCCCCTGGAAGAGACGGATGTTTTCATGCCTATGGGACTCCGCGCTTCCTATGATCATATCGACCGTTACTCCTATGATCAGGCGGGGAAAGCGTATGAGATTGTCTATTGGGATCAACACAGCCGGTTTTGTCCTGTCTGCGGGACGCCGACGGAACTGAAAGGGCCGATCATGAAGAAATGCCCTCATTGCGGCAATGAGATGTTCCCGTCGGTATCGCCTGCCGTACTGGTCTTGATCCGGAAAGGTGAGGAAATCCTGTTGGTGCATGCGCGTAACTTCCGGGGAACGTTTCATGGGCTTGTGGCCGGCTTCCTGGAAACGGGGGAGACGTTGGAACAATGCGTGGAACGTGAAGTGTGGGAGGAAACAGGATTGACGATCAGGAATATCACTTATTTTGGCAACCAGCCGTGGCCGTATCCGAGCAACCTGATGATCGGTTTTATAGCCGATTATGTCAGCGGGGAGATCAAATTGCAGGACGAAGAGTTGAGTTCCGGTTCCTTCTTCTCGAAAGATAACCTGCCGGAAATACCGCACAAGCTGAGCTTGGCACGGAAGATGATCGACTGGTGGTTGGAAAATTGAAAGTTGAAAATTGAAAAATAAATCACTGATTATTATGAAACAAACGACTTTGTTTATCTTTTGCTTGTTGGCGATGGCATTCGGTGCGGAAAGTGCCGCTTCGCAGGTGACGCGTGCCGATTACGAGCGTGCTGACACGATCCTGAAATGCTCCGACCGGGTTTATTCTCCTGCTATCCATCCCGAATGGATAGACAGTTCACACTATTTTTGGTATAAGAATCATGAGAAGGAAGGAGATTTCTACTATCTCGTCAATGCGGAGAGTGGAAAGAAACAGCGTGCTGCGGATAAGAAAGGATTGGCGGCATTCTTCTCCAAAAAGCAAAAGAAACTGGCCGAATCCCTGCTGAAAGAGGAAGAGAAGAGGCCGGATCGCTGGCGTCGTCGCGAAGAGGCTCCGGTTCCTGTTGTCTCGCCCGATAAGAAGTGGGAAGCGTATGTGAAAGATAATAATCTCTATCTCTCGCCCCTCTGGGATGAGAAGGAGAAAGATAAACCAAAGGAAGAGATTGCCTTGACGATGGATGGCACGGCGAATCTGCGTTATGACGGTTGGTCGATCATCTGGTCGCCCGACTCCCGGAAGCTGGCAACCGTGAAAGTGCGCGACGTGCAGGAACGCCGCATTCCACTGATCGAATCCAGCCCGTCTAGCCAGAAGCAGCCGATCCTGCAATGGCGCGACTATGCGAAGCCGGGGGATGTATTGCCTGTTTACCTGCCGGTGCTCTTCGATGTGGAGGCGCGCAAGCAAATGGCGTTGAATGTCACTCCTTATGAAAATCAGTTCTATCTGAACCTGACCGGTTGGCGCGAAGACAGCCGCGCGTTCACGTTCGAGTTCAACCAGCGCGGGCATCAGCGTTATGTCATTGGCGAAGTGAGTGCTGCCGACGGTTCTATCCGTCATTTGGTGGATGAGCAGACGAAGACTTTCATCTATTATTATAACAACTATCGGTATGATCTGGATGACGGAAAAGAATTGCTTTGGATTTCCGAACGGGACGGATGGCGTCATCTTTACCTGATAGATGGTACGAGCGGGCAGGTGAAACGACAGGTGACAAAGGGTGAATGGGTGCTCCGTCAGGTCGATTATGTGGATGAGACGAACCGGGTTGTCTATTTCACCGCTTCGGGCTTTAATAAAGGCGAAGATCCTTATAACCTGCATTACTGCCGGATTAACTTGGATGGAACAGGCTTTACCGATATGACTCCTGAGAACGGGAACCACCGTGTGACTTTCTCTGCCGACCGTTCTTATTTTACCGATGTCTATTCTCGTCCCGACCTGCCGCCTGTCAGTCAGTTGAAGCGGACTTCGGATGTGTCTGTGGTGGCCGGATTACAGAGGTGCGATGTGAGTGCGTTGCAGGCGGAAGGCTGGCAAATGCCGGAAGTGTTCTGCGCGAAAGGCCGGGACGGGCAGACGGATATTTGGGGGAACATTTATCGCCCAATGCACTTTGATGCTTCCAAATCTTATCCGGTCGTAGAGTTTATTTATGCCGGTCCGCATGATTCGCATGTGGATAAGGACTTCAAACCGGCCCATCATCTGGTCTCCAAATTGGTAGAACTCGGCTTTATCGTCGTTTCGATCGACGGTATGGGGACGTCCAACCGCTCGAAAGCTTTCCATGATGTATGTTGGAAGAACCTAAAAGATGCCGGTTTCCCGGATCGTATCGCTTGGATGAAAGCGGCAGGTGCGAAATACAAGTATATGGATTTGAATCGTGTCGGCATCTATGGCTGGTCGGCCGGAGGTCAGAATGCGATGGCTGCTTTGCTGTTCCATAACGATTTTTATAAGGTTGCAGTCGCCCTTTGCGGTTGCCATGACAACCGGATGGATAAAATCTGGTGGAACGAACAGTGGATGGGCTATCCGATCGACGCCTCTTATAGCACCTCCTCCAATGTCGACAATGCTTACCGTCTGAAAGGCAAGTTGCTCCTGATCAACGGTGAACTGGATGACAACGTCGATCCGGCTTCCACCTTGCAGGTTGTTAGTGCCTTGATGAAAGCAAACAAGAATTTCGAACAGCTTTATCTACCAGGCAAGACGCACAGCCTCGGCGGTCCGTTTGAAATGCACAAAATGCACGATTTCTTCGTCAAGAATTTGCTGGGGCAGGAACCGCCGGAGTGGGAGTAACCTAACGGCTCTCAATTTCATCCAGCCAGATTTCCAAGCAAACCTGAGGGAATAGCTCCATTGTTTCCTGTACGGTAGTCAACGACTTCATCCGGTTAGCAATCTTATCCGCTGTATTGGGGTAGGCTGTTTCGATCAGATCGTTCAGAATGAAAGAGAAGAAAGGGGGATTTCGTTTTAGGTAGCGGTCCATTAACAAATAGCAGGTAGCGGGAGAGGATGACAGTATTAGCTTTTTCAGATCTGCATACTCTTCCGTTTCCATATATTGATAGGGAGTATTTTCTGATCCCATTTCATCGCATTTGTGAAGAAAAGAGTTGAATGTCTCGTTGAAAAGCCTCTTTTCTGTGCGGGAAGCCATTTTTATCCCAGTATTGATACGGGTGCGGAGGTCTGGTGTTACCTTGAAAACATCCGGTTCCGGATAATCTTCATTACTGCATGCTCCCAGCATGGCAAAGATGAAAAGTGCCAACAGTGTAGCTAATAGTTGTATTTTTGTCATAACCTGTTTCCGATTAATATTTCTTGTATAACTATAAGACGTTATATGACACTGGATTGTTGCAAAATGATACGACTTTTTTTGAAAATTTATTCTATGGGCTGTTTAGTTCATCGGAGCAAAGGAGGTTACGTGTGTCGTGTCTTTTAACTGCAACGAATCCTTGCGTGACAAAAGCGTATCCTGCCTGGCAAATTCCGGATGACCAGTTGCGAGTTTCTTCTTTTTCTTGATGATGTCGGGAGTAGGTAGATTGTTGTAATTTCTCCATGTCCCATCTCTTTTGGCATTACGTTTGTGTATATAACTCTTCCTGCTGGTCATTTCTGCGAAGTCGAAAGTGACGAAGCCTGTGTTATGAGAACGATTCATAGGATCGTTTTTCCATGTTTCGAGCATATTTTTATAGACCGGTAAAAATTTACCGGGAGGAGGAGCATATAACCAGAAAACACCAGGAGGCAGGTCCTTTAATGCTATTTTACGATGGGTTGAATCTGTTTGTATGTATTCGGTGAAATCTTTGAGGATGGGTAACGGGGTTACCGGTGACATTTTCATGTCGGAAGCCGGTTCATCCAAGTTTATAAAAGAACCTGATTGAATCGCTTTCATCGTCTCTGGATTCAGTTCCAGCTTTTCTTTACCGGACAAGACGTTCTGGAGCCAGACTGAATCCTTTTTTGTCCACTGCTGTGCAGATATATAATCGGCACCTTTCAGACAAATCAACATCACTATAAGCAGTTGTTTGTGCATATTATATTATTGCATCATCTCTTTTACTTTTGCTTTCAACGCATCGCCTCTCAGGTCGCGAGCTACGATTGTCCCGTCAGGGCCAAACAAGATGATATGCGGAATTCCGTTGAAGCCGTACAGTTCAGAAGGCGTGTTCTGGGCATTGAGAATCTGTGGCCAAGTAATCTTCAAATCTTCGATGGCTTTCTTTGTATCTTTCGGCTGGTCCCATGTGGCTACACCAAGTACTTGGAATCCTTTATCCTTGTATTGGTTATACACTTCTGCCAGTATCGGGGTCTCTGCACGACAGGGGCCGCACCAGCTTGCCCAGAAGTCAACCAATACATAATTCCCTTTTCCTACATAGTCGGAGAGGGAAACCTTTTTGCCATCTTCGGTTTCCACTGTAAAGTCGGTGAAAGGTTGTCCGACGGCCGTCTTTTTCAGGTTGGTAATCCGTTGGCTCAGTTTCCGGATGATGTTCCTACTTTGGATAAAGGCGCTGGATTGGGCAATGATAGATTCCATTTCTTCCGGGTTCATAAAGTTCGATAGGTTTTGAAGGGCAAAAGCACCGATGTAATTATCTTGGTTTTTATCGATGAAGTCCTTCAGCATAGCCATATAGGCCGGCTTATACTCATTGTCGTAATAGGTCTTTGTCAATTCTTGGACTTTACTTTTATCTTGTTCCTGCTCCCGGATCTCTTTCATTTTGTTCTGGAAGAGTTCACTGATTCTTTTTTCTTCTTGGATATAGCTGCTGAAGGTCTCATTCAAGGGAGTGCCGGACGCGCTGTTCGGAGTTTCCATGTTCAGTTGGATGGTACCGTTTTCGAGCATGAAGGTGGTATAGTATTTCCTTCCGACTTGGGTTAGGCATAAAACAGCGGTGTCAATCTGACCGGTGAACGTAAACGCTCCGTTTTCAATCACTGCGCTGTCAATGTTTTGCCCCTTATCCCGGTCGAAGATATAGACTGTTTTCCCATTAAAGGTAGAATCGGGGATATTTCCCATTACCGTGTAGGAGGGAATCGGCTGTGAACAGGAGGCAAGGCCTGCTCCTGCCATGAGCAATGCGATTAATGTTTTTGTATTCATAAAATAAATATTAATGTTTTGAGGACAAAAGTAAAACATGTTGGCTTATGATAAGCCCTAATTCATGTAATTTGTCTTATCATCCAAAATATTAATTGTTTTTAGTGCTGTGTTCCCGCGCTTAATGTGGGAACACATCCTCCTTTATTCCGTTTTGATTACCTCTGCCGGGTTCAACCGTGAAATCAGCCAGATACGATAGGCGACGGTTACGAATACGATAGTGGTGGTCAGAAGGAGGATTGCCAGCCACATCAATGGATTGTTTAACCAGCCGGGATCAATCGTTATCTTTTCTTGCGTCAATATTCGCAGGAGCATATAGACGATTGCCAGCGCAGGGATGGCTGAAATGGCAAGTAAACGGATATATAGTTTACCGAACAATAGTGCAATGACCTTAGGGCCGGCTCCGTTGATTTTCCGTATGGCGACTTCTTTTTGCCGGCTGACCGTGTCGAGTGTAATGGCGGAATAGATACCCAGGACTGTAATGACTATGCTGATAACGGACAATAGGCTGAACAGGTCGCTTATCAGCATCTCCCCTCCATTGAGCCGGAATCGCTCCTCTTGTTTGGTGGTCAGCAGGAAAGGAATGGATGCCGGCAACCAGTTATGTACGATTTTGAGTATTTCTTTCCGTACGTTCTGTTCCTGTCCGGCTATGCATTTGATGTAAGCGACCCTATAGTTCGGTTCCTTAGGAACGGAGATGAAGGAGAAACGGTGATATTGAGATTGATTGGCTTTAGCCATTTGATCTTGGGTATATACCGGTTCGAACGGTAGTTGCTCATATATGCCGGTAATCTGGAAAGTCTGGTCTCCCAATTGTACGGATGTCGGATTCTTTTCCCCGTCTTTCTCCAATTCCCAGATAAGCGACCGTGAAACCACTATTTCGTTAGCCGCCTGTGGCATTCTTCCTTCTATCGGCAGTTTCATGAAAGACGGGTAGTTTTTACTGGTGAGGAAATGTATCCCGTGCAGTGTCTCTCCCTGTTTGTTCTTATAATCCAGATATTTGCCGGGAGTCTCTAAAAGCACGTCTTCAACCCCGGCAAGCGTACGGATACGGGAGACGATCTCTTCTTCGTGTCCTTGTACTTGCGGTTCCCAAAGTTCTATCTTCCAGATACGGGTACATTCTTCTTCCGTCAGCGTGTTGTTCCTTTTTTCTTCTGCGAGGTGGTAAATATTTCTTAGTCCGATAGCTCCGGCAATAAAGAGGAAACAGATGAACAGTTGGACTCCTAACATGAAGTTCCTTATACTATGTTTCTGCCGTTTCACGCCTTTTATTCCTTCTGTCAATGTGATATGTTTGATGCGGAAGATGACCAATGACACAATCAAGGCGCAGAGAACAAACAAGAAACAGAGATACTCCATTTCCTGCTGGATCAAGGTAGGCGTATGGATAAACAGATTCTCGTTGATCGTTTCTTTCGAGGCCATATACTGATAATAAACAGGCACTATCCATTCGGTCAGGACGAGACTTGCCAATGCCGACAGGATGAAAAGAACCGCAATCTCGCTGAAGAGTAATCTGAACAATCCTTTTGCGTCTGAACCTAAGCATTTCCGTAAACTGAGTTCTCGTGTCCGGTTATAGAACGACTGAATGCAGAACTTCAGGAAGTTTATCATCGCGGCAATCAATATCAGGAGGCCGATCAACGGGATGAAGAATGTCGCACTGAGATTATCCGGTTTGTACATCTCTTCCTTGAAAGTGCGTGCTGTCAGATAGTGATCGTTGTTTTTTCCAAAAGCCGGTATTTGTTGGCGTAACCTTTGGTTTATTTCTTTGCTTGAAACACCTTTATCCAGCAGGACCACCAGATCTCGGTATTTACGTTTTGGTTGGATGCCGGCTGTTTCCAGGAAATAAAAGTCACTCTTTTCCCGTGTCCCATCCGGAAAATCCCTGATAACGGCGCTGATTGTGGAATAGTGGATGGCAGACGTGTCGCTGTCTGCACGACTGAAATAGAGTGTTTTTCCGATAGGGTTTTCTGCTCCGAATATTTTTTTCGCGGATGATTCGCTGATGAATACTTCTCCCGGTTTGAGTGTCGGTGTCTGGCCTTCCAACGTTTGAATGCCGAATATGGTCGGAAAATCTTTTGTGACATTCTGGATGCTGCATTGGTACGGGATTTCTTTCTGGTTCTCTTTGGATATGGAAATATTGGCTTGGCCGTATCCGTATGAATAAGCGATTTGCCCAATTCCGGTGATCGGATTCCCCATCAGTTCTTGCACTACCTCGCCTGGAATATAAGGGTCCTCATAACCGTATTGGGCCGATTTGGCATATATATTCGCCATCCGATCGCTGTTTGCCCAAGCAATAAACTGGTTGTTGAATCTTCTGATATAATAAGAGGTCATACTGAAACAAAGAAGTCCGACTGCGATTCCGATGATGGAAAGCAAATACTGGATCTTGTTTTTAAGAATTTGGCGGATAGCCATTTTCAAGTAGTGTTTGAACATGATGTGATGTTTTTGTCGTTATTATGTTTTTGTTTTTATTATTCCGTTTTGATTACCTCTGCCGGATTGGTGGCGGCTGCCCTTTTGACCTGACGGAATATAGAGAGCAGCACGATCCCACAGGTGATAAGGAAAACCAACAGGAACAATCCTGCCGGCAATGTGGTATGGTTGGCGTATGTCTCGAGCCAACGTTTTATAACCAAGTAGCCGACTGGAAGAGCAAAAACATTGCCTAATGTCACTAATATGAAATACTCTCGGAAGAACAGTTGAAGAATGTGATAAAAGGTAGCTCCGTTTACTTTGCGGATGGCAATCTCTTTCCGCCGCTGTTCGGTGGCGAGGCTCACCAGAGAGTAAATGCCGAATGTGGAGATAAGGATGCAAACCAGCGAAAGGATGCTGAAGATGGTAAAGATCACTTTTTCCGGCCGGTTGAACCGATCTATTAGATCGGACAGCTCCGTAAACATTTTACTCCGGTTGACATTGTCATTCTGAATATGTGATGTTATCTCGTGAAGATGTTCCAGCACTTCTTTTTTATGTCCTTTTGCATAGCGGACATAAATAAGGTAAGGACGCTCGAAGTCTTTTACCATCGGATTTTCGTATGTGGTGAAGAACAGCGGTAATATAGGATATTGCATCGGAGCGTAGAGATAGTCTTTGATGACACCGCAAACTCGGGCTTGGCTTGCTTGCCCTTTTATGTATATAGGCCGTTCAAGCAGATCCGTGTAGCCTAATGTTTGCAGGCAAGTTTCATTTACCATATAGCTATATGGGGTTGCGTCCGTCGGCCAGCTACCTGCTTTCAGTTGCAGTTTGAAGAACGAAAAGAAGTCCTTGTCGGCAACGATTACCGGGCTGTAACTATTGGGTTCGGCTTCATTCGGATCGAAACAGAAATACGAGTAAAAGGAACCGTACCAATCCCCTTGTTCCGTAAAGATCGGAGCGTTCCCGCAGGTGTATGTGACTTCTTCTACATACGGATGGTTGGCCATTTCCGGTTTCAAAACACTTAAATCCGTCTGAAAGGAGGTGTCATATCCTAAATCTACCTGTATGACCCGTTCATAATCGATCCCTTTATCTTTTGAAAGGATAAAATGCAACTGTCGGAACAATCCGATGGAGGTGATAAAGAACAGTGAACCGATAAATATCTGAACGATGATCAGGCCCTGTTTGAAAAGAGCAGGCTTCTGTATTTTATGCTCCAAAAGATTTCGTATCGGATAATAACAGATAAAAAGGAATGCCAGGATACAGATTCCGGCGAGCGACAGCGTATTGCCTAAAAGTGAAGTTCGTGAAAGGTGGCGACTGACGTTCTCATAGATACCATACCGGTGCCAGGTCGTATAGCTTTCATAGTAAGGATAGATGCTCTCGATCAGACAGAAAGAAATCAGGAAGGCGATGATCAAAGGAAGTGCCAGTTCGATGAAACTTTTTGTAATCATACTTGTGGTTGAGGCTCCTATACAAAGATAAGTCCGGTTTTTTTGTTGTTTCCGTTGCTGTTGACCGATAAAAAGGACAAGTAGGTTGATCAGAGCGCTAAGGAAAGCCATTGTCCCGGCCAAAGCCAGGATATGAATGTTACGGATGCGGTCTGTCAATTCAGGGTGGCACCGAAGATGTACTTCGGAGGCTGTCAGCAGGTTTATTTTCCAGTTTTTTACCTGTTCGCGATCCCATGTGTCTTCGGCATGACTTTTATAGTGCGCCAGTTTGTTCCGTACATTTGCCACATTCGCATTCTTTTGGAGCCGCACGTAGGTCGTCATGCGTTTGACATGATTGGGTTGAGGGGTTCTGATCAACAGAAAGTCGAACAGCAGATCAGTATTATCCGGATAGTTACGGATAATACCGACTACAGAGGGACGAAGATTATTATCCAATACGACTTCCTTGCCGATACAGTTTGTTGTCCCGAACAATTTGTGGGCTGTCCGTTCCGTTAAAATGACAGAACTGCCGTCGGGAATGACCCCTTGGTGAGTCCCTTCGATAAAATCTGTCCGGAAAAGGTCGAAGAAGGACTGTTCGCTTTCCATTCCATGCAGGTTGATTGCTTCGTTGTCCTGTTTCAATGTAAAGCTGAGGTGGTTGAATGAACAAGAGGCTTCGATTTCGGGGAGCAGCTTGAATAATTCTTCCCGGTCGTTAATATGTAACTGGTCTAAATCTGATTGTGTTCCGTTGGCACGCTTGACAAGTCCTTCTGTCGTCAGGCAGTAAAGTCGGTCTGCTTCCGGATGGAAATTATCGAAATGTGTCTCCCACCATAGCCAGTAACCTCCTAAAATGAAGGCAGTAAATCCTACGGCCAGACCAATGATGCTGACAATTGATTGAGTTCGGTATTTCAGTAGTTCCCGAAAAGAAACTTTGACATAGTGTGATAACATAATCTGATTGTTTGTTATAAAATATTGTTCAAAGACATTCTTATTCCGACTTGATCACTTCTGCCGGGTTCTGGTTCGCTGCCTTCTGGATGCGCCAACCGGTACAAAGAGTCAGTAGCAGGACCAGTACACCCCAGATGACCGGATAAAGCCACCAACTGATTGCTGCTTGCAACACATAGTTTTCAATCCATGATTTCATGATCAGGTAACTGGCCGGAAATGCTATAACCGAAGCGATGCATAGCAGGCGGAGATTACTGGCAAAAAACATTCTCATGATATCGGAGGCTTCTGCCCCGTTTACTTTACGGACAGCGATTTCTTTCTTCTTCTGTTCGCAGTCCAGAGTTACTTGAGAGAATACGCCGAACAATGAGATCAAAATACAGACTATAGTCACGAAGTCAAGCATCTTGAGTAGCGCCTTTTCCGACTTCAGAAACTTTTCATACTCTTCTTCCATAAAAGTAACATGTATGTCGACGGCGTTCGGTTGCATTTTCTTTGCCAACTGTTCAACCTGTTGTTTGCACAGTTCGCGGCTTCCCGGCTGATGCCGGAATATGGCAGTCGTTGAATAATCATTCTGTATATTCTTTTTTTCCGGACTGAACTCGAGCATAACCGGCTTTACCGGAACGGTAGGAGGTGCGATATAAAAGTCTTTGAAAATACCGTCGATGATAAATCCTTTCTGATCTTTGCGGCTAAGTGTTTTGCCAATCGGGTTGTCGATCTTCAATTCCTTTACAGCTGCTTCGTTTAGGAGTATGTGCCGTTCGGTATCTCCTTCCGGCAACTTGCCTTTTAGCAATTGCAGACCATAAAATTCAAAGTAGCGATTGTTGCATGGGATTATTTGGATCGTAAGACCTTCCACAGAGGCCGGCTTGCCTTCCCAATCGGTAAAGGACCTGTAGGAACGTGAATGGCTTGGAAATAGTGGATCGTTTTCATCCGGATATACTTCGGCGATGGAGGAGAGTTTGGCAATTTCTTCTTTCAAACCGTCTGTTTGGGGATATATACGGACATCGCCCCGGTCTTTCCGGTTTAGTCCGATATCGGTGGTGTGCAAGTGATGGATTTGCTTGATCAGTACCGACGAACAGAATATGAATCCGATGCTGATTATTAATTGCAAGGTAAGGCTTGCTTTGGGGAAGAGGTTCTTTCCTTTCCCGTCAGACGAACCTTTAAGGGCCTTTTGTAGCGAGCGCTTCCTGAAATAGTAGATAGGGAATAAAGAGAACAGGAAAGCCAGTAAGGTGATGAATCCGAAATAGACGAATGTTTCCAGATAGAGACTGAACGAATCCGTTTTTACATTCGATAATTCTTGGAATACAGGCAGTATGACTTCGATCAAGGCTATTCCGGCTAAAAGAGAGATGGAAAGCGTAAGCAGGTATTCGGAAGCGAACAGGACAAACAGATTGCCGTCAGACGAGCCGCACACTTTCCGAAGCCCGATCTCTTTACTGCGTATTCGTATACGGTTCACGAACAGGGTCAGATAGTTGAATAGTGCGCACAGGATTACCAATCCTCCGGCAAGAGCGAATAGCAAGATATGTTCGAGCTTGATAGTTGGCTCTTCTTCGGGGTGGTCATACCGCATGGCGGTGATTGACGTCAGAACGAAATGACTCAGCGAGTCTCTGTCTTTCTTTATTTTATGTTCGTAAAGTTTCTTTTTAAAAGCTCTCATATCCGTTTCCGGACGGACCTTTATAAAAGTCTGACAATAGGCTACGTTCCATTCCTCCGTTTGTCGGGACGGCTTCAGTATTCCGAACGGAAAATTCGAGTGCTGGTCCTGACTTTTGACTATGGCACATATTTCCATATCGTCAGACCAAATTTTCAGTTTTTCACCTAATGGGTCCTTTGTGCCGAAGACCTCTTTGGCAAGCTTGTCCGTGATCGCGATCTTGTTACTTTTCGGGATCATAAAATCCCGGCTACCGGAGATCAGTTCTATTTCGAACATATGTTCGGCAGCTGAATCCATGACCATGTCGAAAGATTCGTATTTCTTCTCGTTGTAGAGGAAATCGGTTTTCCAGGCACTCGTGTTGCAACTTTCCTCTATCTCCGGGAATGTCTCTTTCAAATATCGGGCCAGCGGGTAAGGTGTAACGCTTGATAATCCTTGGTCATCGGTTTCCGATTCCATCCGGACGTAATAGATCCGGTCTGCGTCTTTCCTAAACGTATCGTAGGTCAGTTCATATCGTATCCAGAGCGACGATAACGCGAAACTTGTAAATCCTATTGCGAGCCCGACGATACAGATGAATGACTGCAATTTATATTTTAAGAGATTACGGAAAGCTATTTTGATGTAATGGTATAGCATCGATAGCGTCGAAACCTGTGTCTGCTCCTAATAACTTGAACATCCGTTTGTTATTATTCCGATTTGATCACTTCCGCAGGATTGGTCCGGGCAGCCTGTATCGTTTGATAGAGGACGGTTCCGATGATCAGAGTGATGGTGGCAAATACGATTACGATATACATCCAGGCAGAGATATGGCTCCGATAGGCATATTGCTGCAACCAACTTTGCATGAACAACCACGCGAGTGGCAATGCAAGAAGGTTGGCTATCAATGCAATTGTCAGATATTCCATAAAAAACATTTTGACAATCGTGCCGGCAGAGGCTCCCATCACTTTCCGTATGGCAATTTCTTTCCTTCGTTGTTCCATATTGCTGGATGAAATGGAATAAAGCCCGAAGATGGAGATTAGCGTACAGAACAGGGCCAGCAAAGTAAAGAGCTGCAGGCTGGCATCTTCGGAAGTGCTGAGCCGATCAAGTATCTGGCTTATGGTCTGTACATTGCAGGTAGTGGGATCGCCTGATTTAGAGTGTTTTTTGAATATATTCCGGATTGCTTTGATCGTGGCTTTTTCTTTTCCTGGTTCGGTACGGGCATAATAAAAATAACTGTTCCATTTGCTTTGGTCGATTACGATCACTTGTGGCAGGATCGGGTTGCGCAAACTGGCCGCTTGGAAGTTTTGGATGATCCCGACAATCTCCATTTCGGCACGTCCTCTGCTTCCGTCTTGCATGATCGTATAATTCCAAATACTGATTTTCTTGCCGATCGGGTTATCGATGCCCATGATGCGAGCAGCTTCTTCATTGATGACGGCTTTTGTCCAAGAGGCTCGCCAATCTCCATTGTCTGCCAGATCGCCGTCATTGATGAAACGGCCTTTCAGCATCGGTATGTTAAAAACTTCCGAGAAGTTGCTGCCTACTTGCAGGACTTGGAAGTTTGGATTGAAATCCAGAGGCTTACCTTCCCATTCGACTTCGTTTTGTGTATAAGGTTCATGGGTGATGGTAAATATTCCGGCTTGTGTGAATCCTTTTAGGACTGCCAATGAAGAAATCTCGCGACTGATTCCTTCCCGGTCGTTGAATGTCATTTCCATCTGTATCAGACCCTCTTTCTGGAATCCCAAGTTTTTATGTTTCATGAAAGATATTTGCCTGAACATGATAAATGTGCTCATCAGGAAGAATATGCAAATACATAGTTGGAGTATCATGCTGATTTTGCGGTAACCGCTTTTCCGGGTAGGAGAGATTCCTCCGGATATTAATAGAGAAGAAGCGCGTACAAAATGCAAGAATAACGGTAGGCTGACAATCGTGAGTATCAACCAGCTAATACCTGTTATGATACAAAGATGGCTAAATAATAATTTTCGTTGTAATGTCGTTTCGAAGAGGTGTGAGAAACCGCCAACGGTTAATTCCAACAGGCAGGAAGCCAATAGAAAACTGATCCCGACAAGTAACGTCAATTCCAGCAACAACTGGATAACCAAGTTCTTTTTATCAGCGCCGATCGCATTTCTCAATTTCATTTCTTTGTTCCGTAAGTAGATACGATTCAACAGCAGATTGGTGAAATTAAAGAAAACGCAGAGTAACAATAAGAGGCCGGTTACCGTGAATGTCCGGATGTAGGAAAGATTAAATGTCAATTCACTTCCGAATGTATGACGGACATCTGTCAGGGGAACCAACTTTAACAAAATTGATTTATTATATTCATGTTCGACTATATAAGAATTGATCTTCTTCTCAAAAGCTTTTATATTAATGTTGGGTGCTAATAATAGATAGATTTTAGTGTTTAGCAAGGCCCATTGTTTTTCGTCCGTGATCCGGTTTTCCCGGTCACGGTCGAATTTGTCCAGTTCATAAACATCGGCTTGCATCATGGAGTTGTTGGGCGAATCTTCCAAGACGGACACGATCGTAATGCTTTTACGATATCCGTTTTCAAGGGTTTTGCCTAATGCTTCCTCCGGTGTTTTGAAATATTTCACGGCAAAAGAGCGGGTGACGGCTATCTCATCCAGCGTTTTCAGGATATCATCCCTTTTACCGCAAATTACGGGACGTGGAAAGAATTTGAAATACTGTTCGTCAATGAATTCCTCGTCCGGATCCTCTAACCTTGTTTCTCCATATTTGAAAGTCGAGCCGTATTTGGAATAAATCTGCGTTGTCTCTATTACTTCCGGGAAATCTTTTTTCAGTTTGCGTGCCAGAATAAGCGGTAATTCCTCCGATTTCTTTCCCGTTTGTTTATCGATTCCGTATATTCGGTAAATTTGTCCGGATTGTGGATAGAACCCGTCGTAGTTCGTTTCATACCTGTACCAGTTCCATCCGTATGTAAAACAGATCAGCCCGATTGCCAAACCGACAATACTGATGGCAGATTGTACTTTATATTTTGCCAAGTTACGAAATGCAATTTTGATATAATGTTGTAGTATCATGATTAGAATATTATTTTAGAATCAGTTCTTCCGCATCCCCAAAGGTACTATATCCTGTGACAATCACCTTGTCGCCCGGTTGGAGGCCGCCGGTTATTTCGTATTGCTGCGGGTTTTGGCGGCCGATGCTGACCGGGGTTTTCCGGGCTTTCGTGCCGGATTCATTCAGTTTGTATATCCATTGGCCGCCGGTGGCCTGGAAGAAGTCACCACGTGGGATGACGAGGGCCTCTTCCGGTTGTCCGAGTTCGATCTGGACACGGAAACTTTTTCCGATGCGTACGTTCTCCGGGCTTGCCTCCGTAAAGACCAGGTCGACATCGAAGTTCCGGTCTTTGACTTCCGGAACGACTTTGGTGATCCGGAGCGGGTACTTTTTGTTTTGCCAGGTGATGGTGGCGGACCGGTGGTGATCCGGTCGATGTAGTATTCGCTGAGGGAAGTATGGATCTTGAACTGATCGAGGACTTTGATCTCGGCGATCGCTTCGGTACTTTGCACCTGTTGTCCGGGAGTTACTTTCACAAAGCTGAGTTGTCCGGAGAGAGGAGCACGAACAACCAAGTCCTCCATGCGTTCCCGGGCACGTTCGAACTTTTTACGTTCCCGTTCAAGATCGTTTTTCATCAACTCACGGCGCAAGATCGTAGCTGCACTATCATGGCGCAAACCTTCCAACTGCAAAGCGGTGCTTCGGGTTTTATAGTCGAATTCGTCCCGGGCCACTTCGAGCTGTGCTTTGCTTTTGACTCCCATATTGAATTCCTCTTCGTCGAGTGCATAGCTTTTTTTGAGCCGGTTCAGTTCGTAGGTCGTTTGTAAGGTCTTTTGTTGCAGGTTGATACTTTTCTGTTCCATCTCAATCTCTTTCTCCTGATAAGAGATCAGCTGCTTTTCCCATTCATCCTGTTGGTCCTCGATGGCGCGGATAAGGTCGGGATTGTTGAGTGTCAGGATCGTGTCTCCCTTGTTCATCATAGTTCCTTCCTCTGCAATGATCCTGTCCACGCTGCCGGCTTCGCGGGTGTTGATCTGGATGGTGAGGATGGGTTGCACGACACCTTCGACGTCTACATATTCCAGAAATTTGTCGCTTGTCGCTTCTCCGATGATCAGGTTTTCTGCATCGGTACGAAGTTTCCTGCCACCAGAGGCGGCGATCCCGACATAGACGAGAAGAACAATAAATGCGATTCCCCCGGCGATATGCCAGCGGTAGCGGTAATAAACGGGTTTCTTTGCTATGGGCTTGTCCATGTATATGATTTATAATTTATGATTTATGAATTGTCAATTGTTTAAAAGGAGTTCATAGTCTTCTGTGATCGGGATCATCTTCTCGAAATCGTAACCGGTCAGGCTGCGGAGACCGTAATAGAGATTCCAATAATTATATAAAGCCGCGATGTAAGCACGGCGAGAATTGTCTTTTTCGGCTATGGCGGCATTGAGGTCGAGAATCGTCGATTTGCCTAACAGGTAGAGCCTGCGTGCCACATCGTTACGGCGCTGGGCCGTTTGGTCTGTTTTATAGGCTATGGCAACTTTTCCTGCCTGTATGTTGAATTGCTTGACAATCTTGGCTACGTTCAGTTCGAAATCCATCCGCTCCTGTTCCAGTTCGGTGTAAACCTTGTCGCGGTTGCTTTTGGCCACTTTCACCCGGCCTTTACCTACGCCCCAGTCCAATATCGGTATGCGTATCCCCAATGTCACCAATTGCTGGTCCATCGGGTCGCGGTAGGATTCTTTCAGCTTTTCGTTGCTTTGCGTCAGACCGAACTGTGCATATAAGGCTGCTTTAAAACCCCGGTTGGCTTTTGCCTCGGCAACGTTGCTTTCACTTTGCAGCCGGCGGCGTTCGAAAGCGCTGATATCCGGGTTGTTTTGGAAAGCAAGCTGCATGGCTTCGTTTACGTCGACTGTGAAGTGAGGGATGCTGTCGTCGGGAATCACTACCAAGTTTATATTTTCGGAAATGCCCAGATAACTGCGGAGCGACTGGATATAATCGTCGACCTCGATTTGCGCATTGAGGCAGTTTGTCTGTTCGGTCAGTTTGTTGAGTTCCAATTGGAGCATTTCGTTTTCGGTGATCGTTCCGATATTGTAACGTCCTTGTGCATACCGGTAAAGCGTGTCGGCGTATACAAAATTATAGTTCGCGATTTCCAGCGAGGTCTGTGCCGTAGCCAAGTTAAAAAAGCGGTTGGTCGTATAGGCTGCTACCAGTTCGAGTGTTTCGATATAGGTCTTTTTTGCTTCTTCGTATTTAATCGGCTCGATGCGGCGTTCCCATTTAAGGTCATTGAAGCCGAATAAGTCTTGTTCATATCCTACGACGACCGGAGTACTTTTGTAAGACGAGATATTGTCGGTAAACATATCCAGTCTTTCAAGTCCGGTTTTCAATAAAACCTTTCCCCCTGTAAGGGCTATATTTTGTTGGATTTCGAGGCTGGCATCGACTGAGAGTTGGTTCCGATGCACAAACTTGTCGCTACCGTCTTCCAAGGTGACAGACTGGATGGAACGGTTCAAGCTCGGATCGGAAGTAAGCGTCAGGCTCGGCAACTGTTTAGCCCGGAACGAACGCCAGTTCCAGTAAGAAGCCCTGAAAGCGTGACGGGCGGCAATCGCTTCAGGAGAATTCCGACGTGCCATTTCGATAGCTTCGCTCAATGTCAGCGTAAGTGTTTTCTGCGCCTGGAGCTGTAAGGGGAGCAGAAATAGTATTGCTATGTATATTATTTGTTTCATGGCAAAAATGAAGCAAATAATATGCCATTTTTGTAAAAGGTTGGTACTTATGTAAATAGTGATGTGAAGTGATATGGATAGGGTGCTAATCCGCACAATTTACGTGCGGATTAGCACGGTATATTCAGGCTGAAATTGTATTAAGAAACGATAGACATCTCTTTATGGTTTTGCGGGATTCTCTATCACTCTATCACGCTTTGCTTTGTAAGTATTGATAAGCATGATGTACAAGGAGTGATACATGCCGGATTCATGTATCACTCCTGTGTCACACTTGTATCAATTGAAACGGGGAACCGGTATTGTTCTGAAAGTAGCGGGAAGCGTATCTATATGTATTTGTGAGCAAGTTATTTCGTCGACATAAGGTCCTTTTTTGCAGAAAACAAGGAGGAAAAGAGTGGAAAGCAAGCAGAAATGTTCGGAAACATGCCCATCTTCCGGCATTCTACACCCGGATGTTGACGCTCCCTACACCCGGATGTTGACGCCTCGAACATCCGGGTGTAGAGAATCATTACATACTGACATGTTGTAATGAAGATGCTTATTATGCAAGAAAAGGCTATATGTATTCCAAACATTCTTAATATGTTACTATTAGCTTGCTTGTAAGTGTATGAAAAAACGTGTTATTTCGCACAAATTATGTGCAGTATCGCACATACATTCCGTATATATAATACATATCTTTGTCACGTCAAGGATGATTTTTTACACGAGATAGAATAATACCAGGAATATGAAGAACGGGAAAATATTGATTATAGATGATAACGAAGATGTCCTCTTTGCGTTGAATCTGTTGCTTGAACCTTATGTGGAACAGATAAAAGTGACGACGCAGCCGGAACGGATCGAGCATTTTATGTCGACATTCGTGCCCGATGTTATTTTATTGGATATGAATTTCCGGCGGGATGCGATCAGCGGACAGGAGGGGTTCTTTTGGCTCGAAAAGATAAAGGCCGCCGACCCCGATGCCGTGGTTCTTTTTATTACGGCCTATGCAGATACGGAAAAGGCCGTACGTGCCATAAAGGCGGGGGCTACCGACTTTATTCCGAAACCCTGGGAAAAAGAAAAACTGCTTGCTACTCTCTCGGCAGCCTTGAAACTGCGTGAAAGCCGTACGGAAATCAATACATTGAAACAGCGGGTCGAGGCATTAGGAAGCCCTGATGATACCGGCTTTGAGATTATCGGTGAGAGCGATGTCATGCAGGAATTGTTTGCCACGATTGCCAAACTGAAGGATACGGATGCCAATATTCTGATTTTAGGCGAAAACGGGACTGGAAAGGATCTGATTGCACGCGCTCTTTATCATCATTCGCCCCGTTGCAACCAGGTTTTTATCAGTATCGATCTAGGGAGTATCCCGGAACAATTATTTGAAAGCGAACTGTTCGGATATGAAAAAGGAGCTTTCACGGATGCACGGCGCGATAAGCCCGGACGTATGGAAGTGGCTTCCGGCGGGACCCTGTTTCTGGATGAAATCGGTAATTTGAGCTTGCCGATGCAGGCGAAGTTATTGACAGCTATCGAGAAAAGGCAGATTCTCCGTCTGGGTGCTACCCGTTCCGTGCCGATCGATGTCCGGCTGATCTCTGCCACGAATATGGACATCCATGCGATGGTACAGGAAGGAACTTTCCGGCAGGATTTGTTGTACCGGATCAATACGATCGAGTTGCATATCCCTCCACTCCGCGAACGGGGAAATGATATCTTGCTGTTGGCCGATTATTTTCTGGACTGTTATGCCCGCAAGTATAAGAAAAAGATAGGAGGGCTTACCAGAGATGCGAAAACGAAATTGCAAAGCTATGCATGGCCGGGCAATGTCCGCGAACTGCAACATGCGATCGAGCGTGCCGTGATTCTTTCGGATGGTCCCATGCTGAGACCTGAAAACTTTATGCTGCATCCTGCACCAGCCCAAAAGAAAGGGGAGCCGGAAGAATTGAACCTGGGCGTTCTCGAAAAAGAAGCGATTGAACGAGCCCTCCGTCGGGCGGACGGGAATATCACGCGTGCTGCCGAGCTGCTGGGAATCACCCGTTTTGCCTTGTACCGGAAATTGGATAAGTTGGGCCTATGAAACGATATCTCCTTTTTCTGAAGATCGGGTTGCTGGTCGGGCTATCTCTTTTAATTGCCTTTCTGCTTTTGAAGGAATTGTATTTTACGGCTGTCATGTGTTTTATAATCTTGCTGGGAACTGCTTTTTCCCTTTATCAGGATCAGCGGAAAATGCTTCAGAAGATGGAGCATCTGATTGCCAACATCCACTATGGAGATATGAATCTGTCTTTTCCTATCCCTTCGACAGACGGGCCCGAAGCCAACCTGACGCGTGCCATGAATGAAGCGCTATCTGCTTTTCGGACCCGTCTGTACAATGTGGTGGTGGCGGAGGCGGAGACAGAAGCCTGGCAAAAGCTGATCCGTGTCTTGACGCATGAGATCATGAATTCTATCGCCCCTATCATTTCCTTGTCGGAAACGGTGACGGAACGTGCGAGTTCCAACGGGTTGAACGAGCGGGATTACAGCATTATGTTGCAAGCCATGCAAACGATACACCGTCGGAGCAAAGGGTTATTGGATTTTGTTGAAAATTATCGGAAACTGACTCGTATTCCGATTCCGATGCACCAGTTGTTTCCGGTTTCCTCTCTTTTTGACGATTTAAGGGGGCTGTATCCTGCCGGTGCTATTTCGTTCTCTTTCTCTGTCCGGCCGATAGACTTGCGTATTTATGCGGATCGTGCCATGATTGAACAGGTGTTGATAAACCTGTTGAAAAATGCAGTCGAGGCATGCCAGGAACGTCCTTATCCCGAAGTCCGGGTGAATGCGTTCAGGCGTGAAGGTGTTCCGGTGATTACGGTCTCCGACAACGGATACGGCATTGTGCCGGAAGCGATGGATAAGGTATTTGTTCCGTTTTTTACAACTAAACAGGGCGGTTCGGGAATCGGTCTGAGTGTTTGCCGGCAGATCATGAACCGGCATGGCGGTAGTATTTCCGTTATTTCAGAAGAAGAGAAAGGAACTACTTTCACTTTGCAATTTCCCCAGACGCGTGTGTTGTAAGGGAGAGATATTGGACAATGATTTTTTTCAATTCCGCCGGTTTGATCGGCTTGGCCGCGTATCCGTTGAAGCCGTTTTGCTTTACTCGTTGCTCATCCTCTGAAAAAGCAAAAGCGGTTACGGCAATAATAGGAATGTCGGAGTCTTCTTTTCTGATTTCGACAGTTGCCTCATATCCGTCCATGTCCGGCATCTTGAGATCCATCAGGATAAGGTCGGGACGGTGTTCGCGATAAAGCCGGACGGCTTCGTTACCATCGTGGGCATGCAATAGGTCGTATTCTTTCAGGACCGCACGGATCAGTATGTAGTTGCTTTCGTTGTCTTCTGCGATCAGCAGCGTCGCTTTTTTCGGATTCGTGTTGTCGATTATAGCATCTTCGTTTACCGCCGTTTTTATCGACTGAACGTTAATGCCATGAATGACGGTATCCGGCAAAGTGAACCAGAAAGTCGAACCTTTTCCCAATTGGGATTCCACACCGATCTCACCGCCCATTTTTTTGACGATCATCTGGCAGATGGCAAGTCCCAGGCCTGTCCCTTGTGCAAAGCTGTTCAGCTTTACGAAACGGTTGAACACAAGATCTTTCTTCTCCGGTTCTATGCCACATCCCGTATCTCTGACGTAGAATAACAGTTTATCGTCTTTATGCCGGTAGCCGAACCGGATGCTTCCTTCTTTCGTAAACTTGATCGCGTTGTTGATGAAGTTCGTTATGACTTGTGCCAATCGGTTCTTGTCCGACATGATGATGCAATAAGGCATTTTTCGACAAAAGAAATCTGTACCCCTTCGGGTGCTTTTAGGCGGGACGATTGCTCGATATCGGATAATAGGGCGTTGATGTCTATCTCAGAGTCGATAAATTCCAATGTGCCGGCCTCGATTTTGGCTACGTCCAGGATATCGTTGATTAGTTGCAGGAGCAATTCATTGTTGCTGCTGATGATATTGATATATTCATTCCGTTCCTCTTCGTCCTCCGCCATGGTCAGCAGGTTGGAGAAACCGACAATTGCATTCAGCGGCGTACGGATCTCGTGGCTCATATTGGCCAGGAAAGCCGATTTCAAACGGTCGGATTCTTCTGCCTTGTCTTTGGCTTTTCTCAGTTCTATTTCGTCTTCTTTCTGTTTGTCGATCAGGATCAGTAATTTATTTTTCAGCTTGCTGGTGCGCAGGTAAAAGTAAAGCACCATGATCAGGAACAGTAACAACACGATTGCGACCAACAATAGGATTTCAAATTTATATTGGACGAATAATCCTACCTCGGTATTAATAAATACGGAATGAGGAGGCAGTTCTTTTGTCGAGATGTGCCGTTCTTTCAGTTTCTTGGCATCGAATGTATATAGGTTCGGAATTGTTTCCGTGTCCAATTTTTCAGGATGTTCCTTTAAAAGGTAGAGAGCCTGACGGGCCAGATCTTTTCCTATGGAGCGGTATTGGGGTATACAGCCTCCGATTGCCCAATGCCCCAGTCCGATGGAAGTCAGTGAAAATGCCGGTACTTTGGGATTTGCCAACATCATGGTGTAAGTTGCGTTGCCGACATAGTATCCGTCATTGACGTCTACACGCCAGGTCCCCAGAAGAATGATGCTTTGCGGGGGTAACTGCTTGATCTCCTCGATGATGTTATAGATGTCGTTCTTACGCCCGTCCAGAGGGATGAAGTCTATCCCCTTTATTTTGCCGATTTCCTTTTTTACCAGGGCTTGGAGAGAAATACCGCCATAGCTGTTGTCTGTGATAAGGGCAAAATGTTTGGTGCTCGGATACAATTTCCGGACCAGTTCTATATTGGCTTTGATATCATAGTTGTAGACGAATCCAGCCAGGTTTCTTCTCTTGTTTTTCAGGTCTTCTACATTTACACTTTCGGGAGTCCATTCCGCTACGTTTATATTACTGTCAGGTAATAAGACGGCATTTTGGCTGACCATGCCGCAAAGTATCGGAATATCTCGGATTATGCTGTCATCTTGAGAAAGGTAGGAGGCCCATCCTTCTTGTCCGAGTATAACGATCAGGTTAGGGCTGTTTTCTCCCTGATATTTGTTCAGCAGTTTACGCATTCTTTCCTTCCAGAGGGGAGCTTCGGGCAGGCTTTTGCAGTTCATGTTCTCGATTACGACAGGCGAGTTTCCCCCCTGTTTCTTATACTCTTCCATGAATTCGGAAATATTTTGCGTCGTATTGCGTGTGTCGGGATTGTAAGAACTGATGATCAGGATAGGGTTATTTTCATCAGCATGGACCCGGCATGTGAAGAGTAGGCATATGACAGTGAAAAAAAATAGCCATCTGTACATTACTTTGTAGTCTGATGATTTGCCCATTAAGTAAATTTTATTCTAAACTCCCAAATAGATTCCTTTTGAATCCCGCATGCAAAAATAGAAATTATTTGGTATAAGCTTGCATAAATCAACACTTTTCTAAAATTCGATCATGAGTCCTATGCTGGGTAATAGGGTCCCGGTACGTCGTTCTACAGGTTTTAGTTCATATCGTTGTTGGTCGAGAGGTGCGTCCGGATTTAGGATTTTACCTGTTTTGATATACACATCTTGTTCTTTATATTTGGAATTCAGAATATTCTGAATGTCAATATAGGCCCCCAACATGAACTTTTTCAGATAGAAGGTCTTGTCTATCCGGATATCCAGTTGGGTGAAAGGTTTTAACCGTTCGCTGTTGAAGCGGCTGTAATCGTAATAGAGACTGCCGCTGGCGTCCCAAGCTTCGACCAGGCTACTTTTTTCAACATCGTAAGGGGTATAGGGCGCACCGCCCACAACTCTTAGTTTGGCTCCGATATCCCAGTTTTTAGGCAGTGCGTAGGTCCCGCTGAATGTAAAGAGATGGCGGTTGTCCCAAGCTGACGGAATGTATTTTCTGCTCCCGCGTCCATCCTTGAATTCGCTCCGTACATAGGTGTAAGAAGCGATAAAGGTCAGTCCTTTATAATTATACCACCGTCCGGTAAGTTCGAGGCCGTATGCTCTTCCTGTGGCGGTCGAGCTGACCGCTTCGGTTCCTAAAAACCCGTAGTCCGTACCTTT
>ENA-ORRW01000985-ORRW01000985.1-human-gut-metagenome-genome-assembly--contig:-NODE-985-length-29961-cov-4.622283_pt1 | contig 29961 bp, 27 predicted proteins | sample MGYA00242183_ERZ509150 | MGnify/ENA primary metagenome ERZ509150 (study PRJEB26280, sample SAMEA2338639) | human gut metagenome | biome: human gut; feature: human-associated habitat; material: faeces... | reverse complement strand
TTCCGACTGCGGATTCTATTTGGGAAACGGATTTGTTTCCCAAGCCCTTCCGCTGTCTCAAAACTACTTTGTCTACAGTCTGAAGCGTACTTCTTTACGAGGTACGCTTATTTTTTGTCCAAAAGCTGTAGGACGGCAAGAAGGATTAAAATGCCGCCGGACAGGAGCGACCAGAGGCTTTCCTTCGGAGCAGGGGAGAGGATGAGCCTTGCGCCGCATTTTTCGCCCAACGCGAGGAAAAATGTCTGAAAGAGGGCAGAAAAGAGGGGCAGGAGCGTTACATTTATCCCTCCTGCGGCAGCACTCAGCCCGATGGCAAAGGAATCCACAGAAAGCAGAAGCCCAAGGAGAAGGGCTTCCTGCGGCTCGATGAGGGAGGAGGCGTTTTTATCGCAGAGGGAGGGGGAATGCAGGGGCGAAGTCTCCTTCCGCTTTCCTTGCCCCATGCCTTGCAGACAAAGCCACACACCGAAGAAAAGAAGAAGCATGGGAGAAAACCGCTCCGCCAGATGCGTGGGGAAGACTGCCGCAAGCCGCCGCCCTGCAAAAAGAAACAGCTCCATCATGAGAAAGGCTTCTATCGTGAGCAGAAGAAGGGCGGACGGGCGAAAACGGATGCTGCGAAGACCATAGGAAAGACCGATGCCCAGCGCATCCAGACTGAGGGAAAACGCCAGCAAGAGAGAAAAAAGCATGGATAACACCTCCTGCTAACCATCCTATGCGGATGGTCTTTTTTTGCGCTTGTCCGCATAGACTGGGAAAAAAGACAAGCAGAAAAACAAAAGACGGAGCGTGAGGATATGGAATGGTGGAGCATGACACCGACAGAGGTGCTGAAAAAATTGCGGACGGAGGAACGGACGGGATTAAGCGAAAACGAGGCACAAAAGCGGCTGGAAACGGACGGAAGGAACAGAACGGAGCAGGGAGAGGGCAAAAAGGGCTTCCGGCGGCGGTTTCTGGCGCAGTTTAATGATTTTATGATACTGTTGCTGATTGGGGCGGCTGTGGCTTCGGTTGCGATTTCCTATTGGAACGGTGAGAAGGATTTTCTGGATGCGGCAATCATTCTGGCGATTGTGGCACTGAATGCGTTTCTGGGCGTTTTGCAGGAGAGCAGAGCGGAAAAGGCATTGGAGGCATTGAAGGCACTTTCTGCGCCAAAGGCAAGCGTGCTGAGAAATGGCGAGGAGAAGGAAATTCCTGCGGAGGAGGTAGTGCAGGGGGATATTCTTTTGCTTGCGGCAGGGGATTATATTTGCGCGGACGGGCGGATTCTGGAAAACCAAGGGCTGAAAACGGAGGAAAGCGCGATTACGGGGGAAGCACTTGCGATTGAGAAGGAGGAGGGCGTTCTGGCGGAGAAAACGCTGCCGAGTGACCGCAAAAACATGGTGCTTGCAGGAAGCTACGTTCTGGCGGGGAGAGGCACGGTGGCGGTGACGGCAACGGGTATGGCGACCGAAATCGGGAAGATTGCAGCCCTTTTGGCGGAGCAGGAGGAGCGCGAAACGCCCTTGCAGAAAAAGCTGGGAGAGACAGGAAGACTGCTGGGCATGGGGGCACTGATTATCTGTGGCATTATCTTCGGGATGGGACTTTTGCGAAGGCAGCCGCCGTTTCCGATGTTTATGACCTCTGTGAGCCTTGCGGTGGCGGCAATTCCCGAAGGACTGCCTGCGATTGTGACGATTGTGCTTGCGATTGGGATGCAGCGGATGGCAAGGAAAAATACGATTATCCGCAGACTGCCTGCGGTGGAAACCTTGGGGAGTGCAGAGGTCATCTGCTCGGATAAGACGGGGACGCTGACGCAAAACCGCATGAAGGTGACACGGCTTGCGGCAATCGGGAAGGGCTTGGAGCAGGACGAGGAAAAGCGAAGGTTCATTTTGACACTGTTTACGCTTTGCAATGATGTGAAGCGGCAGGGGACAAAAATCATTGGAGAGCCGACGGAAAAGGCACTTGCGGAGGCCGCAGAGGAAGGCGGGGTATCGCTCAAGGGGCTTTGGGAGGAAATGCCCAGAATCGGCGGGGTGCCGTTTTCCTCGGAGCGAAAGCTGATGACAACGGTGCATCCCAGTGGGGAGAAATGGATTTCCGTGACGAAGGGGGCACCCGATGTTTTGCTTGAAAAATGCACACGCTGTCTGGATGGCGGCAGGCAGGCTGTATTTGATGGCAGAAGAAAAAGCGAGGCAAGGCTGAAAAACGGCGAGATGGCGGCAAATGCCCTGCGCGTGGTGGCGGTGGCGTTTCGGGAATGGGACGAGGAGCCGCTCTTTTTTACGGCGGAGGAGCTGGAAAGGGATCTGGTATTTGCAGGGATGGCAGGGATGATGGACCCGCCGAGACCGGAGGCGCAGACAGCAGTGGAGATTTGTCAAAAGGCAGGGATTCGTCCTGTGATGATTACGGGAGATCATGCACTGACAGCACAGGCGATTGCCGCAGAGCTTGGGATTTACCGTGCAGGGGATACCGTGCTGACGGGGCAGGAGCTGGAACAGATGTCGGATGAGGCACTGGAGCAGGCGGCAGAGGATTGTACGGTTTTTGCGCGCGTTTCGCCGGCACATAAGGTGCGGATTGTGAAGGCATTTCAGAAGGAGGGGCGCGTGGTTGCCATGACGGGGGACGGCGTGAATGATGCGCCTGCGCTCAAGGCGGCGGATATCGGCTGTGCGATGGGGAAAAACGGCACAGAGGTTGCCAAGGGTGCGGCAGATATGATTCTGATGGATGATAACTTTGCGACAATCGTGGAGGCGGTGCGCGAGGGACGCGGCATTTATGAAAACATCCGCAAGGCGGTGCATTTTCTGCTTTCGAGCAACATCGGCGAGATTATGACGATTTTCGTGGCGATGTGCTTTGGCTGGGCAACGCCGCTTTTGCCGATTCAGCTGTTATGGGTGAACCTTGTGACGGATTCCCTGCCTGCGATTGCATTGGGGGTTGACCCTGCGGACGCGGACAGCATGGAGCAGCCGCCGCGGAAGGGAAATTCCCTCTTTTCGGACGGCATGGTGAGCAGGATTGCCTTAGAGGGGGCAATGATTGGGATGCTGGCACTGCTTGCCTTCGGGATCGGGCATATTTATTTTGACGAGGAAAGGGCATATATTACAGGGCGGACGATGGCGTTTGCGGTGCTTTCGCTTTCACAGCTGATACACGCCTTTAATATGCGGTCGGAGCATTCGCTGTTTCGGATTTCGCCTTTGGGGAATCCGATGCTGCTGCTGGCGCTTTTTATCGGGTGTTTGATGCAGATTGGGGTGATTATGGTGCTGCCGCTGGCGGAGATTTTCAAGGTATGTCCGCTGAATGGAACGGAATGGCTGATTGTAGGGGCGCTTGCACTTACTCCTTTGCCTGTGGTGGAACTGGAAAAGCTGTGCGACAGGCGGCGGAGAAAAAAATGAAAAAAATTGTTATCATTTTTACTTATCGCGCTTGCGTTGGCTCTTTGAATTCTGTATAATAGAAGAAACCAAAGAAAAGGGAGGTTCCCCTCATGAAAGTTGATGTTTCTTTAGATTTATATCGTATTTTTTGTGCAGTTGTCCGCACGGGCAATATGTCTGCCGCGGCAAGAGAGCTGTTTATTTCGCAGCCTGCGGTAAGCATGTCTATTCGCCAGCTGGAGGACCGCATGGGCAGTCCGCTTCTGGTGCGTACGGCGAAGGGGGTTTATCCCACCGCGGAGGGCAAGCTGTTATATACCTATCTGGAGCAGGCGTTGGGACTGATTCAGGCGGCGGAGGAAAAATATTATCAGATGGTACACATGGAGATGGGAGAGCTTAAGATTGGCGCGAGTGATACGGTCATTGCTAATTTTTTGCTGCCTTATCTGGAAAAGTATCATAAGCTGTATCCCGATATCAATATTAAGGTGACGAATAAGACAACCTACGAATCGCTCAGGCTGCTGAGAAACGGCAGTGTGGATGTCTGCTTTATCAATTTGCCGATTGCGGAGGATGAGGATTTAGAGGTAACGCCCTGCATTGAAATTCATGATGTTCTGGTGGGGGGCGAGCGGTATCGGATGCTTGCGGAGATGGGCATGGAATTGAAGGATTTGCCGAAATATCCTCTACTTTTATTGGAGGATCTGAGCAATTCGCGCCGCTATATTGACCGCTATGCAGAGGAAAACGGCGTAGTGCTGAACCCGATTCTGGAGCTGGGGAGCAGTGATTTGCTGGTAAGCTTTGCGGAAATCAACCTTGGGCTGACGTATGTAATCGAGGAGTTTACGCAGAGGGAGCTGCAGAACAAGCATCTGTTTGAGATTCCCGTGGAACCGCCCGTACCGAAGCGGAGCATTGGGATGGTGCGGCTGAAAAATGTGGCAATGCCGCATGCGTTAAAGGGATTTATCGACCTGATTGAGTTTCCGAAGGAAAAGAATTAAATGAAATGAAATCGAAATCCGGATTTCGATTTGTTGAAACAGAAGAACAAACAGATAAGTTCCGGCGGTGACAAGCACCTTGAAACTTCCTGTTTTCCTCGCCGAAAATGAATTTCGGCTGCGGATTCCACATGGGAAACGCTTCGTTTCCCATACCCTTCCGCGATGATAAAAATTTATCAATAAAGGAATTGACAAAGTAAAAGCGATACGTTAATATATGAGCAGATATTCATATAAGAAAAGGAGCGAGCCATGAAGGAGACACCGATGCAGGAAGAATTTGATATGGAAAAGGAACTGCAGCAGGAGTTTATTCAGGAGCTGGCAGAATTTTTCAAGATTTTCGGGGATGCGACCCGTATCCGCATTTTGCAGACCCTGCTGGAGGGGGAGCGAAATGTGGGGGATTTGGCAGACGTACTGGAAATGAGCCAATCCGCTGTGTCGCATCAGCTGCGCGTACTGCGGCAGAATGATCTTGTAAAATACCGCAAGGAGGGCAAAACCGTGTTCTATTCTCTGGACGATGAGCATATTCGGATGGTTCTGGAGCAGGGGATGACGCATCTGCGGCATAAGCGTGGATATCACGAATAAAAAAGGAATAGGCTGTAATGATATAGGTGCAAGGATATCTGAAAAATACAGCCTAAATTTTCAAATGTCATATGAACGGTTATTCAAATGAACAAATGAAAAAGCAAACAGCGAAAAAAGAGGTGTGACTATGTCTGAAATGAAGGTAGCATTAAAAGGGTTGACCTGCGCGAACTGTGCGGGAAAGATTGAGGATACGCTTTCTAAGCTTTCTGAAACGCAGGAGGTTTCCATCAATCTGCTGCGGCAGGAAATGACAGTAAAGCTTGCGCCAAATGCTTCGGCAGAGGAAATGCAGGAAACGGTGGAACGGGTGGTGCATAAATTTGAGCCGGAGGTAGAGGTTGCCTTTTTGCAGGGGCAGAAGGCAGAGCATCATCATGCGCATCATGAACACCATCATCATGACCATTGCGGCTGCGGCTGTGACGATGATGACGATGATGACGATGATGACTGCGGCTGTGGGTGTGGCTGTGGCTGTGGACATGACCATGCGCATGGGGATGAGAATGTGTTCAGCAGAAAATTTTTCCTGCGGTTTGGCATAGGTCTGGCTGTTTTCCTTGCGGCTGTTTTCCTGCATGAGGGAACAATCCGCACGATTCTTTATATCTGCGCATATTTGATTTTCGGGTATGATGTTCTGCTGCGTGCGGTGAAGCATATCGGACAGGGGAAGGTTTTTGATGAAAACTTCCTGATGTCCTTCTCTACGATTGGCGCGTTGTATCTGGGGGAAATGGCAGAGGCTGTTTTCGTTATGCTGTTCTATCAGGTGGGCGAGGCATTTCAGGAATATGCGGTGGCACGCTCCAGAAAATCCATTACGGCACTGCTGGATATCCGTCCCGATTTTGCACATTTAATCGTGGATGACGAGGAAAGGAAGGTAGACCCTTCTCTGGTGCATGTGGGAGATATGATTTTGGTAAAGGCAGGGGAAAGAATCCCTCTGGACGGGGTAATCACGGAAGGACATGCTATGCTGGATACTGCGGCACTGACAGGCGAATCCCTGCCTCGTTCTGTGGGGGCAGGAGATCAGGTGCTTAGCGGCTGCATCAATATGGACGGCAGTCTGAAGGTTCGCGTAGAAAAGGGCTTTGGCGAATCTACGGTGATGAAGATTCTGGAAATGGTGGAAAACGCATCTGCAAAGAAATCCAAGACGGAGAAATTCATCACACGCTTTGCAAGAGTTTATACACCCATTGTGGTTCTGCTGGCGGTTTTGGTTGCGGTTCTGCCGCCGTTGGCAGGGCTTGGGAATTTCTCCCTGTGGTTTGGCAGAGCATTGGTATTCTTAGTTGTTTCCTGTCCCTGTGCATTGGTATTGTCTGTGCCGCTGACGTATTTTGCGGGGATTGGCGCGGCATCCAAGTGTGGGATTCTGGTAAAGGGCGGCGGCGATTTGGATACGCTGAGCCGACTGAAAACGGTTGTTTTTGATAAGACAGGGACACTGACAAAGGGCAGATTCTCTGTAACAGAGGTGAAGGGCGATGTGCTGAAGCCGGCGGCAATCGGGGAGGCAATGAGCAATCACCCCATTGCACAGGCAATCGTACAGGCATACAAAGGCGAGCTTCCTGCGGCACAGAGCTATCAGGAGCTGGGCGGCTACGGGATTTCCTACGAGCTGGACGGCGAAACGGTTCTGCTGGGGAACAGCCGTCTGATGGAGCATGAAAAAATTGCGTATGAAAAGGCAAACGGCATCGGTACGGTGGTTTATGTTGCAAAGGGCGGCAAATTCTTAGGGTACATTCTGGTTGCGGATACGCTGAAGGAAAACATTGCCGATTCCCTTGCGGCGTTGCGCAAGCAGGGGATTCGGAAGATGGTAATGCTGACGGGCGACAGAAGGGAAACGGCGGCGGCTGTGGCAGAGGAGCTGCGGCTGGATGAATTCCACAGCGAGCTGCTGCCCGAAAACAAAGTGGAATGGATGGAAAAGCAGAAGGGCGCAGAAGGCGACAAGACGGCGTTTGTGGGGGATGGCATCAATGATGCACCTGTACTGGCGGCGGCTGATTTGGGGATTGCCATGGGGGCGATTGGCTCCGATGCGGCAATCGAGGCGGCGGATGTTGTGCTGATGGATGATGATATCGGCAAGCTGGCAGTCGGCATGAAGGTTGCAAGAAACACAAGAAGGATTGTAAACCAGAACGTGACCTTTGCATTGGGCTTTAAGATTCTGGTGCTGCTGCTTTCCATTCCCGGCATTGCGACGATGTGGATGGCGGTATTTGCGGATGTCGGCGTTTGCGTACTGGCAATTCTGAATGCAATGCGGAAAAAGGATTAAGCCGAAGCCGAGAGGGTTCGACACCTAAGTCGAAATCAGGATTTCGACTTGCTAAGACAGAGGAATAAACAGACGAGTTCCATCAGCTTAAAAGCTTCGAAACTCGCTGTTTTCCTCGTCGGAAATGAATTCCGACTGCGGATTCCGTTTGGGAAACGGATTTGTTTCCCAAGCCCTTCCGCTGCCTAAAAACTACTTTGTCTACAGTCTGAACAGGGTATCTCAAGATTGAGATACCCTGTTTTTTATTGCTCTTTTGGAATGATTTTTTTTACGTTTTTCTCAAATTTTGCTCTGGGCAGCATGACCATGTGTCCGCAGCCGCAGCATTTGATGCGAAAATCAATGCCGGTTCTGAGGATTTCCCACTGGGCAGAGCCGCAGGGGTGACTTTTTTTCATCTGCACAATATCTCCGACAGAAAAATCCATACGTTACGCCTCCTTCATCAAATGGACAACCTGCTGAGGGAAGGGGATTTCGATACCTTCTGCATCAAAGCGGTTTTTGATGCGGCGGCGCAGCTCCGCCTCCACAGCATAATTCATTTTTACCTTGCATTTTGCAACAATTTTAATGGTAACGGCGGAATCATCCAGACCGATGACACCTGCAACGGTGGGGGGTTCCAGTACAGCCTCCATATCTGCGGTTTTCTGCATCTCATCCTGCAGAACGGCAATGGCGCGGTCGATGCTTTCGCCATAGGCAATGCCGACGGTGACAACGGCGTTGATAAATTCACGGCAGTTATTGGTGACCGTACCGATAGAGCCATTCGGGATGATATGCACAGCGCCGCCGAAATCGCGCAGCTTTGTGGAACGCAGGGTGACGCTTTCGACCGTACCCGTAATGCCCTGAATGGTGACGATATCCCCGACGGCGTAATGGTCCTCAAAGAGGATGAAGAAGCCCTCCATCATATCCCCTGCGATGCTCTGCGCGCCCAAGCCGATGGCAACCGAGCCTGCGGAGGCAATGACAACGAGGGATTCTGAGGAAACACCCAGCTGCTTTAAAATAGACATCAGTCCGATGAAATAAATCACATATTTCAGGATGCTGCCTGTGACGGTGCTGAGGGTTTTTGCTTTTCTTTCGGACATGGAAAGCTTTTCGCGCTGTACCTGTGTCCGCAGGAATTTATTGACCAGCTTACTGGAAATGCGAATCATAAGCCAGCAAAGAAAGAGCGTGAACAGAATTTCCAGAAGCTTGATGCCCAGATTGACGGCACCGTTGATGGCTGTGGATTTGGCAAGGAAGCCAAGCCCTAAATCCTTCGCAAGCTCCGTGCTGTTTAAATCGGAAGAAAGAGATGAGGTCAGATCATTGATAACATCCATGCTTCTTACCTCCTTGTCTGCTGATATTCTGCCGCTGCCCTCAAGAAGGCAGAGAACAGCAGCCCCATTTCCTCTGTTTTCATTGCCTCCGGATGCCACTGCACGCCAACGGCGAAGCGGTTATCCTTATGCTCAATGGCTTCAATCAGACCATCCGCACTGCGGGCAGAGACAATAAAGCCCTCCCCAAGCGTGGAGCAGGACTGATGATGCAGGGAATTGACAACGGTGCGTTTATTTTCCCAGAGGTCGGTTAAAAGGGTGTTGTCCTCGACAAAAATACTGTGTGTGCCATAGGAACGGGGTGCCTGCTGGATATGCTTGAGGGTTGTGCCTGCCTGCACGCCGATATCCTGATAGATGCCGCCGCCCTTGACGATATTCATGACCTGCATGCCGCGGCAGATGCCGAGCATGGGCAAATCCTTTTCCAGTGCAGCCTCGCAGATGCGCATTTCACAGGCATCACGGAGGGGGTTAATTTCGCCGCTCTGGCAAAGGGGCTCCTCTCCAAACAGGAGCGGATCGATATCACCGCCGCCGGTCAGCAGAAGTCCGTCCAGAAAGGGGGGCAATGCCTGATGGGGCAGGAGCACGATGGGACAGCCGCCTGCCTTTTCGATGGCAAGGACATAATCCTCACTGAGGGTATATTCCTTTTTTTCGTAAGAATAATTCGGCGCAATGCCGATAATCGGTTTTGTGTTCATTGGTTACACCTCTTACTTTCTTTTTCTCTCCTCAGTATACAGAAGATGTGCTTTTTTTGCAACGGAAGGATGGGAAAATCGGCTTCGACTTGCAGAGTGTATACAGCTTGTGATATAATTCGTATGCGAGATAAAAACCAAACGGCTGAAGTATGCGGATAGATATCCGCGAGACAACAGAAACGGAGATGACAACGAAATGAAAACAATTGGCATCATTGGTGCAATGTCGGAGGAAATCACATATTTAAAAGAGAAAATCGAGATTGTGACCACAAAAAACATCATCGGGCTGGATTTCCATGTGGGAAAATATTGCGGCAACAGCATTGTGCTGGTCATCAGCGGCATCGGCAAGGTGAATGCGGCTGTTTGCACACAGGTGCTGATTGACCATTTTGGTGTGGATTATATCATCAATACAGGCTGTGCAGGGGCAATTCACCCCGAACTGGGCATTGGGGATATCCTCATTTCCACGGACGCAGTACAGCATGACATGGATGTTTCTGCGCTGGGCGACCCGATCGGGACAATTCCCCGTCTGGCGGAAAGCTATTTCAAGGCGGATGAGATGCTGGTGAAGCTGGCGCAGGAGGCTGCGGCGGAAACGGCGGAAAACTATCATGTGATTCTCGGCAGAGTTGCCAGTGGGGATAAATTCATCGGCACAAAGGAAGGCAAGGAGCATATCAAAAGGTATGTGCAGGGGGACTGTGCGGAAATGGAGGGCGCGGCGATTGCGCATGCCTGCTGGCTGAACCGAATTCCCTTTGTTATCATTCGTGCCATCAGCGACAGCGCGGATGAACAGGCGAATATGTCCTATGAGCAGTTTGTGCTTCTGGCGGCAAAGCGCAGCAGTGAGCTGGTGGAAAAAATGCTGGAAAAGCTGGCGTAAAACTGCCTAAAAAAGAGGCGGAAAATTTGGCTTTCCATGGAAGGTATTGCTCTTGTAAAGGGGATTTTCTTCCTGTATAATGCAATCAGAATCAAAAACAATTTGTATGCAAAATATTGATGCGGAAATGATGAAAGTAGGAAAAAGGAGGCCTTTCAAATGACGGCAAAAACGCATGGGTACATTACAAAAGAGATTGAACTGGAGCAGATTTATCAGTTTGTTTTGAAATATTTTGACCCCGAGGCAAAGGTAAACCGTTACGAAAATCGTTTTGGTGAAAGCAATGAAATGGCTGTATATTTTACCTATAAGGGAGAGGAAAGACGTTTGTTTACAATGGTTTACAAGAGCCGTAAATTCTCCAAAAACGGCGAGAAGAACAGACTGGTTTTCCTGGATTTGGACTATTGGGGGCACAGCGTGGAAATTATGCGTTCCATTCTGTCCTATTTCAGCGGCTGGCTGGATGAAAACGACTGCGATAAGGAGGAAGCATACTTTATCGAGGAGCAGCCGGACGGCGTGACACCCAATATCATCAAGATTACAAGAAAAGAGCTGAACAGAAGACTGGGCGGCATGGTTGTAATCATTGAGGATGACGAAGAAGAAAAATAATCGAAGCTGATGAGAGAGCCGTAGGAATACGGCTCTTTTTGTTGCTTGTCGAAAAAAGAAAAATGTGATATGGTATCAATGAGGATTATCGCTCGGCGGTTCAGTCACTTCCTGAAAAGGGGGTGATGTTTATGGTTACATATACTGATTTATTTCAATATAGCTTAGTAATCATTGGAATTATCACCTTGTGCTTTTTGCATAAGAATTGATAAGAAAAAGACCGCCTAACAGAAGTTAGACGGTCAACCATAATTATTTCGGACTGACCGCCCTTCCCAAAGCGGTAATCCTTTCTTACTGTTATGATAGCATAGAGGAGGGGAAAAATCAATCGGAATCGGGCGTTCTTTTGCAGAGTTTTTGCGATTTTTGCGAAAAAACGGTTTTAACGGGGCGGGCTTCTTGCCAGAGCCCTTGTTTTTATGCTATACTAAAGGATAATTTAAATGCAGAAGGGGTGGTGGAGGATATGCCGGAGGAAAAGGATATACGAACCATGATTGACGAGGATATTGACCGCGTGGAACGTGTTTGGGAGGCATCCTCCTATGACAGCGATGCCTTGGAGGAACTGTTCCGCCTGCTTCTGGAGCATTATGCCGAAAGAATCGAGGGCTTTACGAAGAGGCTGAAGGTCATTCAGCCGTATGAGGATATCGCGGATATGGCGGAGAATTATCGGGAGAACGTGCAGACATTACTGGAGCGGATGAAGCTGTTTCGGGAAAATGGATACAGTAACGAAGGCTTAATCGAATATTCCATTGCCAAGGAGCGGGAGGAGCTGAATTTTAATGCGGATTTTACAACGGTGCGGCTGGAAATCGGCATGATGCAGGGGCTTTCCCTTGCGGAGCGGGAGGATATCATGGTGCATCTGGATGCCATGGAGACCATCTGCGCGCAGGTTACGCCCAAAAAGGAACGCTGGGAAATGCTCAGAGAGCATCTGGTCTGGCTTTCCGGAAAGGATGTAACGGTAGCAATGAAGATATTACCGTTGTTTTTCAGAATAAATTGATGAATAATAGAGAGCGGCAGAGCAAAAGGAAATTTTTCTGCCGCGAAGGAGCGTTTTAATATGAAGAAAGCAGCAAGTTTTGCATTGGGCTGCAAGGTAAATCAGTATGAAAGCGAAGCCATTGCGGAGTTGTTCGCAGAAAAGGGCTATGAAATTGTGGGGATTGATGAAGAAGCGGATGTGTATGTCATCAATACCTGTACGGTAACGAATTTCGGGGACAAGAAATCCCGTCAGCTGATTCGTAAGGTAAAGCGGCAGAATGAAAATGCCATTGTGGCGGTTGTCGGCTGCTATGCGCAGACTGCGCCCAAGGAGCTGATGGAGATTGCAGGCGTGAACCTGGTCATCGGAACGAAGGACAGAGCGCAGATTGTGGAAATGGTGGAGCAGTATGACAGGGCAAACGGCGTGGAAAACCACGTTTCCGATATTATGAAGGAACGTGTATTTGAGCCGCTTTCCATTCAAAAGCTGGCAAACAGAACAAGAGCCTATCTGAAAATTCAGGATGGGTGCAGCCAGTATTGCTCCTACTGCATCATTCCTTATGCGAGAGGCCCTATCCGCAGCAGAGAGCCGCAGGAGGTTGTGGCTGAGGTAAAGCGTCTGGCGGAGAACGGCTTTAAAGAGGTTGTGCTGACGGGCATCCATGTGGCAAGCTACGGCAAGGACAGAAGGGATACCTCTCTGCTGGATATTCTCAAGCAGGTGCATGAGGTGGAAGGAATTGAGCGGATTCGCTTCAGCTCCATTGAGCCGAATGTGGTGACGGAGGAATTTGCACAGACTATGGCGGCACTGCCAAAGGTCTGCGACCATTTCCATCTTTCCCTGCAGAGCGGCTGCGATAAAACCCTAAAGGAAATGAACCGCAAATATGATACGGAGAAATATCGGCAGGCGGCAGCGACGCTACGGAAATATCTGCCGAAGGTTGCGCTGACAACGGATATCATTGTCGGCTTCCCCGGAGAAACCGAGGAGGATTTCAGGGAAAGCTATGCCTTTGCGGAGGAAATCGGCTTTGCGAAGATTCATGTATTTCCTTATTCGCCCAAGCGCGGCACACCTGCGGAGGCAAGAAAGGATCAGCTGCTGAATGCGGTGAAATCCGAGAGAAGCCATACGCTTATTCAGCTGAGCGACAGGATGGCGGCGGAATTTCTGGCGGATGCCGTTGGGACGGATGCGGAGGTGCTGTATGAAAGAGCCGTCGGCGATGGGATTTATGAAGGGCATACCACGAACTATATGAAGGTGCATGGCAGAAGCGAAGTCGATTTGACAAACCGCATTTGCAAAACCCACATCACAAGGGCGGAGGGCGAAATGCTTTTCGGGGATGCAGAGGTATAAGAAAAGGAATTTGTAATAATTATGTAAAGAGAATATGGTTGCAAACAGGTTTTTTTTCATGTATCATAAAGATAACTGATTTTACAGATAACAGGAAATTTTCCTGTGAATATATTTGGGATATAAGGGGGGCGGCACTGCCGCAGAATGGAGAGTGAAAAATATGGCAAATTTACATGAAACACAGTATTTCGGCAGATTGGAAAAAGAACCCGAAAACGAAGCAAAGCGAATCCTGATGGCAGTGAGCAATGCCTTGCGGGAAAAGGGCTATAATCCTGTCAACCAGATTGTAGGCTATATCCTTTCCGGTGACCCGACTTATATCACAAGCTATCAGAATGCCCGTGTGCTGATTCGTAAGCTGGAACGGGATGAGCTTCTGGAGGAGCTGGTAAAGGATTATTTAGACCGTAACGAGTAATCGTCGGAAAAAGAAAGAGGAACCGAATTGCGTATTTTAGGGTTGGATTTTGGTGACAAAACCATTGGTGTGGCGGTCAGCGACCCTTTTGGCTGGACGGCACAGGGCGTGGAGATTATCCGAAGGGAAAGTTCCATGGAATTTAAGAAATGTATGCGTAGACTGGCAGAGCTGGTGGAACAATATCAGGCAGAGACAATCGTTCTGGGCTATCCGAAAAATCTGGACGGCTCCGAAGGGGACAGATGTGTCAAAACAAAGGATTTCTGCGAACGCGTGAAAAGAAGATTTCCCAAGGCAGAGGTTCTGCTCTGGGACGAAAGATTCAGCACCATTGCGGCGGAGCGTTCTCTGCGCGAGGTGGGGCTGAACCATAATCAGAGAAAAAGCGTCATTGACAAGATGGCGGCGGTGCATATTTTGCAGGGCTATCTTGACAGCAAGGCGAAAGGATAAGAATAGAGGAGAATTTTATGGCGGATATTTATGACGAAATCAATGATCTGGAATTTGAAGTGGTTACTATGACAGATGAAAACGGTGATGCAGTGGAGTTTTCCATCATTGATAATGTTGCCTGCGGCGGCGAACGCTACCTTTTGGTAGTGGAAACAGAATTGATGGATGATGATGAAACAGATGCCATCATTTTGAAGGAGGTTTCCATCAATACGGATGATGTGACGTATGAATTGGTGGAGGATGACGCGGAATTTGACCGCGTGGCAGATTTGTTTGCCCAGAAAGCAGAGGATTATACCGTAGAAACGGATGACTGATTGACGAATGTATTAGGGTGATTTTTTGCGGTCTGCAAAAGTCCCTTTTTATACAAAAATGAGCGGAAAAAGAAACAGCAGAATACGGAAGGAAAAACAGCAGCACTCATCGGATTGGAAAAACGGAGCGGAAATGTTTTTGCAATCGTTGAGTATCGACTGCTCTTTTTCTGTTTGCCCTTTTTTGGAAAAGGGGCGCTGATTCTGCCGTTTAAAGAGAACTTTTTTACGCCATACTATAAAGAAAATGACAGAGAAAACAAAAAAGGAGGTGTGTTTTTTGGCAGAGAAAAAATCCGCAAAGGAGACAAACGGAAAGGATTTCACGAAGGAAACCAAAACGAGAACAGCAAAGACAAAGGCGGACAGCAGGGCAAAGACAGAGCCGAAGGCGAAAAAGGAGCCGGCTGCGAAGATGACGGCGAAACCGGCGGCAAAGCCGAAGCAGCGCACAAAGAGCCGCGCAAAGGCAAAGCCCAAGATGAACCTGAAGGTGATCGCGCTGGGCGGTCTGGATGAAATCGGTAAAAATATGACGGTTCTGGAATATGGCGATGATATTATCATCATCGACTGCGGTCTGGCATTCCCTGAGGATGATATGCTGGGGATCGATTTGGTTATCCCTGACGTGACTTATTTGACAAAAAACATCGACAAAATCAAAGGGATTGTATTAACACACGGACACGAGGATCATATCGGCGCATTGCCCTATATTCTCAAGCAGATTAACGTACCCGTATTTGGGACACTGCTGACACTGGGGCTTCTGGAAAATAAGCTGAGAGAGCATAAAATGCTGGATTCCACAACAAGACATACGGTTGTACCCGGCGAAAAGGTAAAGCTGGGACAGATGGTTGTGGAATTTATCCATACGAACCACTCTATCGCAGATGCGGTCGCACTGGCAATCCATACACCTGTGGGCGTTGTGGTGCATACGGGCGACTTTAAGGTGGACTATACTCCCATTGATGGGGATGTGATTGATTTACAGCGGTTTGCCGCCCTGGGCAAGGAGGGAGTTCTCCTGCTGATGAGCGACAGCACCAATGCCGAGAGAAAGGGCTTCACGATGTCTGAAAAGAACGTGGGGAAGGTGTTCGAGAAGATTTTCGAGGAAACACCGAAGAACCGTATCATGGTTGCGACCTTCTCCTCAAACATTCATCGTATTCAGCAGGTTATCAATGCGGCGTATATGTACGGCAGAAAGGTTGCCATTATCGGTCGCAGCATGGTCAATGCAGTGAAAACGGCATCCGAGCTGGATTATCTCTGGATTCCGCCCAGAACGCTGATTGATATTAACGAAACAAGAAATTATCGGGACGATCAGCTGGTTATCATTACGACAGGCAGCCAAGGGGAGACAATGTCTGCCCTGTCCCGTATCGCATCCGGCGAGCATAAGCAGATTAACGTAAAGCCTGATGATAAAATTATCATCAGTGCATCTGCCATTCCGGGGAATGAAAAAAGCATTTCCCGTGTGGTGAATGAGCTGCTGAAAAAGGGCGCAAACGTGGTTTATGGAGATATTGAGGATATCCATGTTTCCGGTCACGCCCGTCAGGAGGAGTTGAAGCTGATGCTGGCGCTGACAAAGCCGAAGTTCTTCATGCCTGTCCATGGGGAATTCATGCACCTTTCCTGTCACAAGAATTTGGCGATTTCCATGGGGATGGATAAAAATGACATCTTCGTGATGAAGCTGGGTGAGGTGCTGGAGGTCAACAAAAATGAGGCGAAGGTTACCGGAACTGTGCCTGTGGGACAGATTATGGTAGACGGCTTGGGCGTTGGCGATGTCGGCAATATCGTTCTGCGTGACAGAAAGCATTTGTCACAGGATGGTCTGATGGTGGTTGTGGTTTCCATGGATCGCGAAATGGGGACGATTGTTTCCGGCCCCGATATTATCTCCAGAGGGTTTGTATATGTCCGCGAGGCAGAAAATCTGATGGATGAGGCGCGCGCCTGTGTGCTGGATGCGCTGCTGAAGTGCGAGGAAAAGAATGTTACAAGCTGGAATTATATCAAGGGTGTCATTAAGGATACGCTGAAAAATTATATCTGGCAGAAAACAAAGAGAAGTCCGATGATTTTGCCGATTATTATGGAAGTATAAAAGAAAAAGAGCCGAAAGGCTCTTTTTCTTTGTTCGCTTGTGCGGCGTGTATTGGTGTGCTACAATGCTGTTATGGAACAATCGTGTACAGGGTGGCTTGACCTTCATTCTACATAGAATGGGGGTGGTGCTGATGAAGTTTGACTTTAAAGACTTAATGTCTTTTGGGACATTCCTTCTTGCATTGCTGACATTCATATTTTTGAATCTCAGATAGTCTTTTATTTTAGACATAGAAAAACCACCCTAATACTTTGGTCTGTTGCAGGGTGGCTTTCTATGTCATTTCTACAATAGGTCAACCCACCTTGTGGGCGGTTGTTCCTCTTGTTTTTATTATGCTACAAAGAAATCAAAAATGCAATATCCTTTTTGATTTTCGGGATTCTTTTTTATCGGGAAGCAAAAAACTTGCAATATTAAAAATGCGAAAATCAAGGATGGAGGTAGAAAAGAAAAAGAGCCGATTTCATGTGCACAGTGAAATCAGGCTCTTTTTTTGCTTGCAACGGAAGCCTAGCGGGATTCGAGTGAAAACTCCCCTCCATCTTCTAGGAATCATTCCGTTGACTCTGCCTGCAGAATAGCGTATTTCCGAGATGCCGCAAATACTTCGGCTATGCCCGAAGGGCAGGAAGGCATATTCTGCGTCAATCCTTATTCCCAATCCTATTTCCGCAAGGCTTCCCCTGGCACCGGGGTCCAATTCCCCGAGCCGTTCCGCCAAGCGGTATCCGTTCAAGAAAGACGATTAAATAGCGGATGCACCATAGCCCCCACCTGCAACGTCCTAAGCGCAGATAATATGTCTTTCTTAATTCTACTATACCGCAGCGGGCGGAGAAAAGCAATACGGCTGATGGAGAAAGAAGAAAAAATCAAGACAGATTCTATCTTGATTTTTTGCTGCATTTCGGATAGAGTGAGAGAAAGAATGTTGAAGGATGGGAAAAAGGAGCAGTTATGGATATCAAAAATCTGGTTACTTTCATACACGTTGCGGAGCTACGCAGCTTCACAAAGGCAGGGGATAAGCTGGGCTATTCTCAATCAACGGTTTCCTTTCAGATTCGCCAGCTGGAAAACGAATTGGGTGTGCCTTTATTCGAGAGAATCAACCGCACCGTTACGCTGACGGAGCATGGGATTCGTCTGCTGCGCTCTGCTTACAAAATCAATGAGCTTTTGGAAAGCTTTCAGGAGGAAACGAAAGCGGAAACGAAGGTGCATGGGCGTGTGCGTCTGGCGATTGCGGATTCCCTGAGCAGTGAGGTGATTCGGCGCATTTTTCCGGAGCTGCACCGTAAATATCCCGACATTACGCTGGAGTGCATTTCCGCCGGCACGCAGGAGATGTTCCGCCTTTTAAACCAGAATGAAGCGGATATTGTGTATACGCTGGATAACCATATTTACGATACGAATTATGTGATACAGCAGGAGAGTCGCATTGGGGTACATTTTGTCTGCGCGGCAGGCAATGCCTTGGCGGCAAGGGATGCCATTTCGCTTGCGGAATTGGTGAAGCAGCCGTTTCTGCTGACGGAAAAGGGTATGAGCTACCGCCGGATGCTGGATGAGAAGCTTGCGGCACATTCCTTGGAGATTCAGCCTGTTTTTGTCAGCGGGAATGCAGGGCTGATTGCGTCCTTGGTGGAGCAGAATGCAGGGCTTGCGCTTTTGCCTGATTATATCACGAAGCCGTATATCGAAAAGGGGGCACTGCGCTATCTGAATGTGCCTGAAATGGAAATCGAAATCTGGACACAGCTGCTGCACCATCGGGAAAAATGGGTTTCCGAGCCGATGCGGATTGTGATTGACCATCTGCGGCGGTGTATGCTGTGATGCGGTGCCCATTTCGATACTTATATGGTATACTATAAGCAGTTTTCAAAGCAAACGGAGGGATAACAATGAGATATCAGAAGCTTGGCAATACGGATATTGATGTTTCCGTGATTGCATTAGGCACATGGGGACTTGGCGGCGGCAGTGTCTGGACGGACAGAGATTCTACGGTAGAGGATACCGGAAATCTGCTGGACAGCTGTCGGGAATATGGCATAAACTATATTGATACCGCGCCGGTTTACGGCACAGGGGCAAGCGAGGAGCTGCTCGGCAAGGCATTGAAGGGCAGAAGACAGGACTTTATCCTGCAAAGCAAATGCTCCCTGAACTGGAGAAATGAGGGCGGTAACTTCCATTATGAACGCGATGGGTATACCGTCAACAATGACACCCGTGCGGCGGCAGTGAAAAAGGATGTGGAGGATTCTCTGCGCAGGATGCAGACGGATTATCTGGATTCCGTGATTGTGCATTATGTCTGCGGCAGCTTTCCTGTAGAGGAAACGGTCGGCGCGCTGGAGGATCTGGTCAGAGAAGGGAAAATCCGTACCTATGGGCTTTCCAACAGCCAGCCTGCGGATTTGGCGGCATATCGGAGGGTCGGCGGTAGGGTATCCGTTGTGCAGGAATTTTTCAGTATTCTTTCTCCCTTCCATGGCAGAGAATATTTTGAGATGTGCAGAAAAAACAATACTGTATTCCAGACCTACGGCGTATTGGAGGAGGGCTTTCTGACCTCTCCTGCGTTTCTGGATAAGGAATTTGCGAAAACGGACATCCGTTCCAGACTGCCGTGGGTGGCACCCGAAAAGAAGGAAGGACTGCGCCGTGCATTTGCACTCTGGACACCGATGTGCGAGGAATATCATTGCAGCTATGCGGCATTGGTGGAGGCTTGGGCGCTGTCTCAGTATGACAGAATGAGCCTTCTGGTCGGTATGCGCCGCGCATCGAGCGTAGAGGATACGGCGAAGTGTTTGGATATCAGGCTGAAGGCGGAGGATATCAAGCGCATGGAGGAGGCTGTAAAGGCAATTCAGGTTGCGGTTCTGGATAAATAGGTTTTGAAAAAGCATAACCACCGGTTTACCGGTGGTTATATTGATTTTTCGGCAGAAATTTTATTCTTGCAATTTTCTACAAAAATGCTATGATATAAAAAATATACGAAAGAAAAACCGAAGGAGGCGCATGCGATGGATTTGAAATATTTGACGAAGGAAGGCTCATGGGAGAAAAATCCCCCTGATTTACAGGCGGAGGTTTTGCAGGGAAAGCGTGGCAGGCTTCTGGTGACAATTTACCGCGCAGGCGGCGCAGGGCTGCATCCGACGGTTTTGCTGAGTCATGGCTTTCCGGGTATTGAAAAGAATTTTGATTTAGCGCAGGCGCTGCGGCGCATTGGTTTTCATGTGGTGCTGTATCATTACAGCGGCAGCTGGGGCAGTGATGGGGCGTATGCCTATGCACATAATCTGGAGGATGCAGATACCCTTCTGGAATTTATCGAAACGAATACGACCTACGGCTTTGATAAAGAGAGGTTGTTTGTGGCAGGGCATAGCGTTGGCGGCTTTGTAACGGCACAGCTTCTGGCGGCGCATCCGGAGCTGAAAGCGGCGGTTCTGCTTGCTCCCTGCGATTTGGGCGGCGTGATGGGCTTTGCGGATGATACGGAACCGAAGCGGCTGTTGATGGATATTTTTGAGGGCGGTCCGATTTGGCTGAACGGAACCTCTCCTGCGGCATTATATGAGGAGGTTTTCGCCAATCAGGCAAGCTATCGCATTGGGGCATTGCTGAAACGCTTTGGGCAACGTCCGGTTTATTGCTTAGGTGCGGTGCAGGATGAGTGCTGTCCGCCTGCGGCGCATTGCCTGCCTTGGGTAGAGGAGCTGAAGAAAATGGGTGGAAATGTGGTTTATGAAGCATTGGACACCGACCATTCCTTCAGTGACACCAGATTGCAGATGATTGAGAAAACAGCAAAATTTCTGGCAGAACAGGCGCAGAAAACAGAATAATGCTTATAAAATAAATCCCCTCCGTATATAGCGTACGGAGGGGGTTCGTTGTTTCATAAGCAAATTTTAGTGTGTGATAATTTCTACGCCGTCCTCGGTTACGGCAACGGTATATTCCCACTGGGCGGAAAGAGAGCCGTCCTCGGTATAAACCGTCCATTCGTTTTCTTCATCTACGAAGAAATCCTCTTTGCCTTCGTTTACCATGGGTTCAATCGTAAAGACCATGCCGGGCACAAGAAGCATCCCTGTTCCTCTCTTGCCGATATGGCAGACATACGGGTCCTCATGGAAATCATTGCCGACCCCATGACCGCCGATATCACGCAGAACAGTATAGCCATGCTGATGGACATACTCGCTGATCACTGCGCCGATATCGCCCAGTCTGCCCCAAGGCTTTACTTCCTTCAGGGCTAAATCAACGGATTCCTTTGTTACCTCAACCAGCTTTCTCGCCTCGTCGCAGACATTGCCAATCAGGAACATACGGGAAGCGTCGGCATAATAGCCATCCAGAATGGTGGTAACGTCAACATTGATGATATCGCCATCCTGCAGGATTTGATTGGGATCGGGGATACCATGACAAATAGCATCGTTCACAGAGGTGCAGACGCTCTTGGGGAAGCCCTGATAGCCCAGAGGCGCGGGGATACCGCCATGCTCTACGGTGTAGTTATGCACCAGTGTATTGATATCGTCTGTGGACATGCCTGCCTTGATATTTTCCGCAACCATATCCAGAATTGCCGTATTCAGCTTGCCTGCCTTGCGGATGCCTTCTAGCTGTTCGGGGGTTTTAATCAGCTTATGATTGGGAACGGGAATATGCTTTAATTGATACGCCGCCAGCTTATCATCAAAAGCCGCGTGGCAGGATTTGTATTTTTTGCCGCTGCCGCACCAGCAGGGGTCATTTCTACCGATTTTCATAGTATTTCTCCTTTTTCTTGTATAGACTGCTTACCAAAACAATGGTAGCACAAAAAAGAAGATGGTACAATAGAAGAAAATGAGAAAAAACGATTGACAAATAGAAAAAACAGGTGTATTCTCTTAAATCATAGTTAATTGATATGAAATAGGGAGTGATGTTATGCTTTTAAAAAGCACAATTTTTGGCTGTTGTTGCTGTCAGGCTTGAAAATTTATGTTACACTAATGAAATGCGGAAAACAGATTTTTTGAACGGAGGATAACAACTATGGCTAAGATTTATAAAAGTGTAGAAGAACTGATTGGCAACACACCCTTACTGGAGCTGACAAAGATTGAAAAGGGAACGGGCGCAACGCTGCTGGCAAAGGTAGAAGCGCTGAACCCCGGCGGCAGTGCGAAGGATCGTATCGCAAAGCGCATGGTGGAGGATGCGGAAAAGGCAGGCATCCTGAAGGAGGGCGCAACCATCATTGAGCCCACAAGCGGCAACACAGGCATTGGTCTGGCACTGATGGCGGCAGCAAGAGGCTATCGTGCAATCATCGTTATGCCTGACAGCATGAGCATGGAACGCAGACTGCTGATGACAGCCTTTGGTGCGGAGCTTGTGCTGACAGAGGGCAAGCAGGGCATGAAGGGTGCAGTGGAAAAGGCAGAGGAGCTGGCGAAGGAAATCCCCGATTCCTTTATCGCAGGGCAGTTTGACAACCCCTCCAACGCTGCGGCGCATTATGAAACCACAGGCCCCGAAATCTGGGCAGATACCGATGGCAAGGTGGATATTTTCGTTGCGGGCATCGGCACAGGCGGCACAATCACAGGCGTAGGCAAATATCTGAAGGAAAAGAACCCTGCGGTGCAGATTGTTGCAGTAGAGCCGGCAGCCTCCCCCCTGCTGTCCAAGGGCGTTGCAGGCCCTCACGGTATTCAGGGGATCGGCGCAAACTTCGTGCCCGATGTTCTGAATACAGATATTTATGATGAAATTGTTACTGTAACGAATGAAGATGCGTATGCGGCAGGCAGAAGTCTTGCGAGAGAGGAAGGTCTGCTGTCCGGTATTTCCGCAGGTGCGGCGGTACATGCGGCGAAGGAGATTGCAAAGCGTCCCGAAAATGCAGGCAAAAACATTGTGGTATTCCTGCCTGATACGGGCGACAGATATCTCTCCACTCCTATGTTCCAGGAATAATGGGAAGGGAGCAGCGGCAATTCATACAGATGATTGCGGCACTGACCATGCTGATTGACCACATCGGCATGGTCTTTTTTCCGAGTACCATTGGCTTTCGTGCCATCGGGCGGCTTTCGTTTCCGCTGTTTGCCTTCGGCATTGCCGAGGGGGTGCGCTATACGCATCGCTTTTGGCGGTATTTTGGGCGAATTCTCCTGACAGCAGTCCTTTCTCAGCCGATTTATATGCGCCTGTTTGGCATCGCGCAGGGCAATCCCTTATTCATGCTGGCATGGGGCGCAGCGGCGCTGTATTTCTTTCGGCAGGGGAAAAGGGCAGTTGCGGCGGTACTGCTTATCGGCTCTTATTTTGCTGACATGAGCTATGGCTGGTATGGTGTCTGGACGATTTTCTGCTTCGGGCTTTATGCAGAACGGGAAAGCCTCTGCTTTTATGGGCAGCTGCTGTTGAATATTCTGTATGGCTTGAAAACAAGGGCTTGGATTCAGCTATTGTCCCTTTTTTCCTTTGGCTTTTTGGATGGAAAATGGCGTGTGGCGGCGTTTTCAAAAAAACTGCCGCGTTATTTCTTTTATGTGTTTTATCCCCTGCATCTACTGGTGCTTTGGGGCATCAAGGCAGGAATCTCATAGTACATTTTTTGCCGAAACTGTGGTATAATTTTACTTAACCCATTTACCCAAAAGACAAAGGAGAACGATTTATGAAAAAAATGAAACGAATTCTGGCGGCAGGGCTGGTGCTTCTTGCATTGGCAGGCTGCGGTGCTTCCGACAATCAGGCGGCGGAATATCCTGCCATGGAGCCGCTGGATATCAGCAAGATGGAGCTGGCGACAGTGGAAAACGGTGCAGCAAAATATCAGTATGATGCGGATGTTTGGACAACGGAGGGCGAGGTTGTAAACAGTCTGGTGTTATATGCAAAGGATACCGTTGGGACAGAAAAGCCGGTTGCCATCAACGTTCAGATTGCAGGGGAGAGAAAGAAAGCCCTTGACGAGAATCTGATGAATCAGGTGTTGGAGCAGTTGGAAAAGAATGCTTCTCTGACGGTTGAGAAATGCGAGCTGCGCAGCTTTGACGGCAATCCTGTCATCTATATGGAAAATTCCTTCACCTTCAACGATGAGGTTATTGATCAGATGATTGAAAATGAGCTTTGGACAGAGGAGTCCTTGGAGCAGGCGGGGGGCAGAGAAACGATTCTCGCTATCCCTGATTCCCATTCCGTTGTTGTGTATGGAATTCTGGATGGCAATCTGGTGATTTACGGCGGCACCTATTATGAGGACGCACAGAAGCAGGAAGTGCTGGATGCCATCAATATCATGCTGCAGACAACAGAAATCGAATAAAAATCAAAAAAGAAAAAGGATAAATCCCGTTCTGAGATTTATCCTTTTTTGTATGCTCCTCAAAGCTTCCGGAGCTCTCTGTTCTGCTTTCTTGCGTGGAAAAGTGCTTTCAGCACGACCGCAACGATAGGCCCTAAAATCAGCCCGAATACCCCGATGCACTTAAAGCCGAAATACATGGAGAACAGCGTCAGCAGGGGATGCAGCCCAATCTGCGTGCCGAGAATTTTCGGCTGTAGAATTTGCCGCGCTATTTGGATGATACCATAAAGTGCCAGATAGCCGATGGCAAGGAAGGTATTTCCTCTGGTAAAGAAATAAATTGCGCCCGGCCAGAGGATGAACCCACTGCCGAAGAAGGGCAGGGCATCGATAATGGCAATCAGGATACTCAGCAGCAGTGGATGAGGCGAACGCAGCACCAGCATCCCGATGAGAGTGACGATAAAAACAAAGCCCATCAGAATCAGCTGCGTTTTGAGGTAGCCTAGAACAGAAGCCTTTAATTCCTGCTTTGTGGTATAGACGGAAAGCCCGAACAGCGGCGCAATATGAATTTCATACTGCCGGCGAAGCAGGTCTCTGTCCTTTGTGAAGAAATAAGCGGAAATCAGTGATACAAAAAACGCAATGAAAAAGCCGGAAACACCGCCAAGCTTGTCTGTTGCGCTGCCTTTGGGAACAAGGGAGAGCAGAAAGCCGGAGGAATCCGTTTGCAGGTCGGAGAAAAAGACCTGTAATGCCTTTGGCAGTCTCTGTGTAAGGGTATCAAACCGTGTCCAGAAATGTGCAAGCCCCGCTTCAAACAGGTTGATATAGTGCGGCAGATTTTCGGAAAGCTCCTTCAGCTTGGCAATCAGCCCTGTGCCGCTCCAGAAGCCGAGCAGTCCCAACAGGGCAAACAGCAGCAGAATCCCGATGATGGCACTGATGCCACGGGGAATATGAAATTTCTGCAGGCGGTCTGCCAGAGGGTTAAACAGCAGACTCAACAGCCACCCGATGAGGAATGGCAGGAAAATCCGAAAAAGATAGCGAAAGAACAGAAAGCAGCCGAGCACTGCCGCAAGCAACAGGACAATATCATGAATGGCTTGTTTATTTTTTTCGTAAAATGTCCACATAAAGATACCCCCTTCAGAGAAGGAAAAATTTTTCTTTTCTTCATTATTATAGCACAAAAAAAAGAGTAGGAATTTCATCTTTACCGTTTTTTAAAAGAATGTTAACTTTTTCGACAAAAAGTTCATTTTTTGTGTAAGTTGATGGTTGCGTGTTTGTTTTATGTAGTGTACAATATCCATAATAAAAATGTATACAGTATAGAAAAAACGGGAGGCTACACCGTGAGAGAAATACGACTGAAGGCAAGAGCAAAAATCAATTTAACCCTGGATGTGACAGGCAAAAGGGAGGACGGCTATCATCTTCTGGAAACCATCATGCAGACGGTAGCACTGTATGACGGTATCTATATGAAGAAGCTGGAAAAGCCCGTAATCAAGCTGAAAACCACCCTGCCATGGCTGCCGACGGATGCGCGCAATCTGGCGTGGAAGGCGGCAAGCCTGATGCGGGAGGTCTTTGGCATAAAGGAGGGTGTGTTTATTGAGATTGATAAACGAATCCCCGTTGCGGCAGGGCTTGCCGGCGGCAGTACGGATTGTGCGGCTGTTCTGGTGGGCATGAACCGCCTGTTTGGTCTGGGGCTTTCCGAAGCACAGCTGGAGGAGATGGCGGGCAGATTGGGTTCGGATATCCCTTACTGCATCCGTCGCGGCACAGTTTTGTGCGAGGGAGTCGGCGAGGTGATGACAAATGTCGCACATCCTTGTCCGGATTGCTATGTGGTATTGGCAAAGCTGCCCGTCAGCGTTTCCACAGCTTCTGTTTATAAGCAGCTGCGCTGGCAGGAGATCGAGCAGCACCCTGATACAAAGGCAATGCTCAAAGCCATGGAAGAGAAAGATGTGGCAAAGATGGGAAAGCTGCTTTCCAATGTTCTGGAAACCGTAACCATTGAGCTGCATCCAAGAATCGCAAAAATAAAAGCACGTTTGATGGAATTAGGGGCGGAGGGTGCCCTCATGAGCGGCAGCGGTCCAACGGTGTTTGCCCTGTTTACGGACAGAGCAAAGGCAAGAAAGGCGGCGGCTCTGGTGAAACGGGAGTTTGCCCTGAAGGATTGCTTGGAAACAAGAACCTATCGGGTACGAAGAGAGCTGAGAGGAGAACATAATAATGACCGAAACAAAATTCAACATCAATACAAATGAGTATTTACCGTTGCGGGATGTCGTATTTAACACACTGAGGGATGCGATTCTGACAGGCAAGCTGGTTCCCGGAGAAAGACTGATGGAAAATCAGTTGGCGGAAAAGCTTGGCGTAAGCCGTACTCCTGTCAGAGAGGCACTGCGTATGCTGGAGCTGGAAAATCTGGTAGAGCTGGTGCCCAGAAAGGGCGCGCAGGTGCTGGATATGACAGAAAAGGATATCGTAAATATTCTGGAAATCAGAAGCGCGCTGGAAGGGCTTGCAACCTCTCTGGCTTGTAGGAAGATGACAAAGGAATGTTTGCAGCAGCTGAAAAATATGGAAGTGGATTTTGAACGCGCGGTTGCGGAAAATGATGTAGAGCGTTTTGTGGATATTGACGAAGATTTCCATGATGTGATCTTTCAGGCAACAGAAAACGATAAGCTGATTCAGATGTTCCGAAACCTGAAAATCCAGCTGTATCGTTACAGAATGGCACAGGCGAAGAGCGATAATTCCATGTCCACCATCGTGGCACACCACAGAAGTATTCTGCGTGCGCTGGAAAATCATGACAGCGAGGAAGGCGCAGCAGTGGCACAGGGACATATCAAATACCAGACAGAATCCATTCTGCGTTTTATCAAAAATAAATAAGACAATATAAGCCTCCCCTGCGGAGGCTTTTTTGATGCAAACGAGCTTCTGTGGAAGGGCTTATCTTACAGTTTCGTTACAGAAAAACGGAAATTTTGCCTTTTGCTTGCAATCTTCCTGTGGATATCATAAAATAAAAGCATCAGTTGTCAGAATTTGAAGAAATAAGGGGGAAAACCCATGGCGGATACATTGTTCCCGAAACGGGAGGAGCGTGTGCCCTATGGCAGCGGAACACCTGCCGGACGGGACAGAAAAAATACAAAAGGCAAAAAAACAGGCAGAACGAACCGCAATAAGCCCACAGAAAAAAAGCGCGGCAAAAAGGACGGCAAGAAGCTGAACCGCAATGCACTTTATCTGATTGGGATTATAGTGATTTTATTCATCGTGTTTCTCTTTGTGCGCAAAAACGGCTCTGCGGTTTATATCGCGGATGAGCAGGTCGGGATTCTGGAAACTAGAAAGGTAACGGCGAAGGAGCTGACTGCCACACTGGAAAGTCAGTTGGAGGGTATTGTCGGCTCGAAGGTGCAGATTAACGAGAAGATTAAGGTGGAGGGCATCCATATCGGCTCTAAGGAGAAGAAGGATGTCTGCACGATGGAGCATTTGCTGCCGAAAATGCGCAGCAAGGTGACGTATAAGGTGGAAGCGGCGATTATTACAGTGGATAGTGAAAAGGTTGCCATCCTTGCAAATGAAAAAACGGCGAATGCCGTGCTCAAGCAGGTGCAGACCGACCTCATGCCCAAGGAGGGCGTTGCGGAGGATGCGGAAATCAGCTGGCAGGAGGATGTTGAGGTTGTGAAGGAATTTGTGGATTCCACGCAGATTCTGGAGCAGGAGGATGCCGTGAAGGTATTGGAATCCACCACAGAGGCAACCCAGAGCTATACCGTTCAGTCCGGTGATGCGCCGTATCTGATTGCAAATGAATTTAAAACAACGGTTGAAAAGCTGAATCAGCTGAATGAAGGCGCAAACCTTACCGGCGGGATTCGTAGGGCAGGTTATCAATGTGCCGGTACAGAAGCCGAAGATTTCCGTAAAAACAGTGGAAACACAGGTGCTGACGGCAGTGGAGCCAAAGACCTACCAAACGCAGTATGATGATACCAAGCCTTCGAGCTATCAGAAGGTCATCCAGCAGGGCAAGGCAGGGCAGAAGAAAAGCACCATCCGCATTACGCGTATCAACGGTGAGGTGACGGAGGAAAAGGAAGTGGATAAGGAAATTATCCAGGAGGCTGTGCCCGAAATCATCGTCAAGGGAACACAATAAAAAAATAGCGAAAAAAAGAGGGTCGTTCCGCAGATTTCTGCTGCGGAACGACTTTTTTGTGGTAATATATTGATATCGGAATTGTACTTATGAAAAAAAGGAGGGGGATTTCCTATGGGTATTTCTTTTTCTCTGAAAGGAGATTTTATCAAAAAGGACGAGGTTTTTGCACTGCAAAAGGAGGTGGAGCGCTGCCATTATGCGCTTCATGAAAAAACAGGCAAGGGCAATGACTTTTTAGGCTGGGTGGATTTGCCCGTAAATTACGATAAGGAAGAATTTGACCGCATCAAAAAGGCGGCGGCACGCATACAGGCAAACAGCGAGGTGCTGATTGTCATTGGTATCGGCGGCTCCTATCTGGGAGCGAGAACGGCACTCGATTTCATCAAGACCCCGTTTTATAATGAACGAAAAAAAGACACCCCCGATATTTATTTCGTAGGGAATAACATCAGCTCTGCCTATCTGAATGATGTTCTGGCAATTCTGGGAGACAGGGATTTTTCCGTCAACGTCATTTCCAAATCCGGCACGACCACAGAGCCTGCGATTGCCTTTCGCATTTTCAAGCAGCTTCTGGAGAAAAAATACGGAAAGGCGGAAGCCGCAAAACGTATTTTTGCCACAACCGACCGCGCAAAGGGCGCGCTGAAGGGCATGTGCGACAGAGAGGGCTACGAAACCTTTGTCATCCCCGATGATGTCGGCGGACGCTTTTCCGTGCTGACCCCTGTCGGGCTTTTACCGATGGCAGCTGCCGGTGTGGAGCTTGATGCTGTGATGCAGGGCGCGGCGGATGCAAGAGAAAAATACAGTAACCCTGATTTAAGGGAAAATGACTGCTATCAGTATGCCGCACTGCGCCATTTGTTCTATCAGCAGGGCAAAACGGTTGAAATTCTGGCAAATTATGAGCCGCATTTGACCTCCTTCGGGGAATGGTTCAAGCAGCTTTTCGCCGAAAGCGAGGGGAAGGAGCATAAGGGCATTTTCCCTGTGGCGGCGAATTTCTCGACGGATTTGCACTCCATCGGGCAGTATATTCAGGATGGTCTTAGGTGCTTCTTTGAAACGGTGCTTTGGGTGAAAACGCCGAAATCTGCCGCAGTGGTGCCGTTTGATGCACAGGATGAGGATGGGCTGAATTTCCTTGCGGAAAAGGAAATCCATTTCGTCAACAGCAAGGCATTTGCAGGCACAATGCTCGCCCACATGGACGGCGGCGTGCCCAATCTGGTGATTGCGCTGGATAAGATGGACGCTTATCATTTTGGGGCGTTGGTTTATTTCTTTGAAAAGGCAGTCGGCATCAGCGGCTATCTTCTGGATGTAAACCCCTTTGACCAACCGGGGGTTGAGGCGTATAAGAAAAATATGTTTGCGCTTTTGGGCAAACCGGGCTACGAGGACAGAAGGGCGGCACTTGAAGAAAGATTGTAAAACGAAAATGCAGTGGCTTCGGAGCCGAATGGTACCGCAGTTTGTAAAGATAAATCGGAATTTACTTCTACTTAGACATACAAACTGTTGACAGTAAAACTCCTATATAGTATTATTTGATAAAATACTATATAGGAGTTTTTGTATGAAAATGAATGGCGGATTTCTTGTTACCAAAATAAAACAACTTGGAGATCGAATCTTTGAGAAGATTCTCAGCGAAAAGAATATTGATGCGTTTAACGGAGCCCAAGGGCGTATTCTTTATGTACTGTGGCAGGAAGATGGAATCTCA
>ENA-ORRW01000981-ORRW01000981.1-human-gut-metagenome-genome-assembly--contig:-NODE-981-length-30055-cov-6.404700_pt1 | contig 30055 bp, 33 predicted proteins | sample MGYA00242183_ERZ509150 | MGnify/ENA primary metagenome ERZ509150 (study PRJEB26280, sample SAMEA2338639) | human gut metagenome | biome: human gut; feature: human-associated habitat; material: faeces... | reverse complement strand
GGCAAGGTAAACGCAGGCGGCATAGCCGCCTGCGTCGGTTCCTCTGGCGGTGGGGCTTCCCGCTCCGCTTGCCGCAATCCACTGTCGTGCCGATGGTTAAACAGGCTGAGCGTGCCGTTGACGTATTCGGAAAGCTGTTCCTTCGCCTGCTGGCAGGAATCATAGTGCCGGTCTCTCTCGTCCATGCCTTCCAGATAGACAGTCAGGGCTTCCAGCATTTCCGCCGCTTTTGCCTTATCCGCCAACTGCTCCTCAATGACGGGAACGGCGTCATAGTAGTCCACACCCTTGGGGTACGGTCTCGGCACATCGTCCGGCGCGTCGGAAAAGCCGAAATACACTGTCCGCGCCAACTGCCGCCGTTCATATTGCGGAATTGCGGCAATGGCATCCTCGCCGGGGAAACGCTTCTGCGCGATGAGCCTTTCATACTCCTTGACCACATTTGGAATGCTCAGCTTGACTTCATCATACTGTTTCCCGGCATATTCCCGCTGATAGGTCAGTCCCTTATAGGTTTTCGTATAGTCATATCCATCGCGCCCACCGCCGCTGTACTCACCGAAGCGGCTTTTGATGAATTTTTGCTGCTCCTCTTTTGCGCGGGGATAGCAGAAGAAGGAATACACCGCCAGTTGGCTGTCCACGGAATCCGCAAGGAAGAACTGGTCGATCTCATCCTGTGTGATGAACATTTTGCACCGGCGCAGGAAATCCGGCTGCGCGGTAAAGCTGCGCTCCGGCAGATCAATTCCGTCCAGCACCACGCCGATCCGGTGTGTACTATACTCAGACAGTCGAAAACGCATGATGCTGCGATCCTGCTCATAGGCGTTCAGAAAGGCGTGGTATTCCTCAGCCAAAGCCGCAAGGCCGCCCTCACTCTTGGCAAAGGCCACCATATCCTCGTCCAGCTCCGGATAGCCCTTGCGCTGGTCGTGAATGGCCAGTGTCTGGGGGAACAGGCCCTGTGCGCGACCTTCCTCGGTCAAATCGCGGGCGGTCATCAGCAGGGCGTCGCCCATCTCAAGCAGCACCTTATCCTGCGCCTGCTCCATCTCCGGCGCTGAAAGATACGTTCCCGCCTCCAGCAACTCCAATATTCGCACCGACGCCTGCTCCCACGTCACCGTGGTACGGCAGTGACCGGTACGAACGCTATCCCCTTGCGCCAGATGGATACCGTCCTCCATGAACCACACGGCATATTTCTTACCCTCATATTCAATGCCGCGCCCGTTCTCCGCGCCGAACTCCCGCCGCAAAAACGCCGCGCAGTCCGCCTCCGGCCATTGCCGCGTATAGAACACCGCGATCCGCTCCGCGCTGCCGTAGCTGTTGCCTGCCGTATACAGTGCCTGGTCGATGACCTCCTGAGGCACCTGCCGCGCAGGAAATAGCTCACCGACCCGCTGCTCCTCCGGCACTTCATAGACTGCCGCGCTGTCCTCCGTGCCGAAAAAGGACATCTGCTCTGCCATTACCGTCGCATTCTGCAAGCCTAGCTTGATCTTGTATTCACCGCGCTCTATGAGGCTTTCGGTCATTTCCGTGACCACGCCCCACGAAAAAAACGGATTCCGCTGTGCGGGAGAGATAGCTGCCCTCCCACATCAAGAGTCCGTCTTTTTCGGCGTGGTAGCCCACCCGGACTTTGTCCGCGCCGGCCAGCACCTCCACCCATATATCGTTGTAGCTGCTTTTCAGAAATTTCGTGCGTGTCGCAATATCCCTATTGGTCTGAAAATACGCAAATATCTCCTGCCGCGTATGCTTGCGCCCACCGTCGTCCAGCAGGATCGCTTCTATGAGGTAAGTATCCAAAAACGCTGGAAGCTCTGCCTCTCTATCGTGCTCCACCGCATAGATTGCGGCCTGTGCCTGCGCCTTTTCGTCCGGATAGTCCCCATAAACGCGAAGGCACACGTTCGTATCGGCATCATAAACAGCGGCACCATCATAGGCAAAGCCATCTGCTTCCATCGTTCCGGCCACATAGCCCTGCGCCGCAGCCTCTGCTTCTTCCAACGTAGGATAGTCCAGCTTATCATCAAAGCCGTTTTCAAAGTGATGATAGGCGGCAACATGATATAAGTTCGCTCTGTTATCAGCAAGGGCGGGAAGTGCATCACTTCCCGCCCTTGCCGGTTCTTCACTTATTAGCTGTAGATCAGATCGTTCAGCACCGTTTCCTCCGCGCTGTGCTTCAGGTTGTTCATCAGCCCCGTCCAACGCTGGGGATCGGCGGCATTCAGTTCCCCCATCAAGCCCCCGTTCTGCGCCATCTGCGCCACCAGCCGCGTCACCATCTTCTCCGCCGCCGTCTCGATCTCCGCCAGATGTGCCGCCAGCTGCCCGCTGGTCTTGAGATTCGTATACAGCACCCTGCGATGCTTCTTGATGTACTGCCTCCGCAGCTCCGCGTACTTGCCCAGATGCGTCTCCGGCTCTTGGGGCAGCAGCAGGTTCGGCAGGCGATAGCCCTCCTGCACTCTGTAGGTCACTTCCATGATCACCGCTCCTTTCTTTTTCGGTAGGGTTTTGCTCTTTGACAGCATCATAGCCGATTTGTGCATCCTTTGCAAAATTTTGCTCCCGCCGCGCCTGCATCACCGTGCGGCTGATCTCCCGCAGACCCATCTCCGCAATATCGCTGGTGGCGATACCCAGTGCATTGATCGTTGTGGGGGTATCAAAGGAATAAATACCCTCAAAATCCTCCGGCAGTATGTAGGCTACAGCAGGCAGAGAAAGCCGGGTCATCAACATATAGGCAACGCTGCTTTGCAGCGCCCGCCTGTATGTGACCTCTGCATTCAGCATGTCCAGCTCCTCCAGCATACTGCCATCCCGGCAGTCCAGCAGATCCCGCAGATAGTCCGGCACATTGTCCGCCACGGCATTGCGGCTGGCAGACAGTATGGCATCCGGCAAATTATCCTTTTCGGACAGTGTACCAAAGGTGGCCTCCAGCGTCTCGATGACCGGCTCCGTATAGGCCGGTTCCATCGACCAGATGGGAACGGGCCGCGAGATGCGTGTGGCATGGGTGTCCGTGATGTCAAAGTAGTGCTTCAGACGCCCTTTTCCATGGGCTTCATCCATGACAGCAATACCGGTAGCCCCGGCGTTGACCCACCGGCCAAACTGCCGGTTCCATTTTTCCAGCTCCAGCACCGCCGTGGCATTGGGACGCTGGGCGTAGATCAGAACCTGCTCGTCAAACGGACATTTGTAGTTATAGCACGCCGCACGCAGGAAACCCGTCCAGCTTTCATAATCGCCGGTCAGCTTTGTCAGTGTGCGGCTATATAACTCCGTGATAAATTGAAATTTACTTGCCAAGGCATTGCCTCCTTCCTCAAAAATATTGGGAGTATTGGATCTCGATTACCGTGCTTCGCCCCGTTCTTTCAGCTTTTGCAGTCCCTTCAAGAAGCTCGGCACTTCCTGAAAGCCCACAGCATCCACATAGTAAGCATTTCTCTTGCTGCCGCGCTTAACCACGATCACATCGCTCTCAGATAGAGAGCGCATTTGTCGGTAGAAAGGCCGCGTATCCGCATTGTGCTTCCGATATAACTCCTCCAGCGTCATGTTGGGGGCCAACACCCCGGCAAAGGCTTTGCGGTAATGGGCAGCGCGCAGCTTGCCTTTAGCGTTCTCATATCGCATAAAGGCGTAGTCCACCTTGGCCACGTTGTCGATCTGATATATCTCATAGCAGCCAGCGTCCGCTGGCTGCTGTATTGGATCAAGCGTCTCATACACCGTGCCTGTCTGCTGTGCCATCTCCGCAAACTCGCAAATATGATAGACATTACTGCCAACCAACGTGTGGTAGTCGTCGATATAGGTACAAAGCCGTATCACGCTGCCGCCATCCAGCCGCGTCATGACGATGCTGCCCCCGTCTGGGATGTAGAACAGCGTATTGTACTCCGCATCAATAAATCGAATCCGGCGTTTGCTCTTATCCGGCTCCGGAAAGGCGATAACGCCCATGATGTTCACCGGCTCACGGTCTGTCATCTTTCTTCACCTCGCTCCTTTTTCTGTGCAGTACGGTGCTGCTCGTACTCTTCCGCTTTTTCTTTGGCCCAATCAGGCAGCTTTTCACGGTCAGCGATACCGAGAATATCCGTTCTGTCCCACCGGCATCTTTTGCCAGAATACAGTTCTTCAAAATAAATTGCGCGTCCGCGGGAGCTGGGAGAACAGCCAAAACCACCCAGCGCATATCCGAGCTGGCAGTCCGCAGTGCGATACTCCGGCGCAAGGCTGGCGGGGCGGATGATCACCAGCTTTCCTTCTAGGGATTCATCCGAGCATGGCAGGCAATATTCCCGTCCTAAAACAGTTACAGGCATTGCACGCTCCACTTGAAATGCTCTCACCTTCTCTGTCTGTTTCTGCAAGCGCTGCAAGAACACGTCCATGATCTCAACATAGCTCTCACTGCCAATGGCCTCCGAAAAGCGCTCATTGCCCAAAAAGTCGTAATCCTGATAGCAGGTCATGTAGGTGGTATCTCCCGGATTATAGCCGATCAGCATTGTCGCGCCACCCATGCGAAATGATTGCATGATCCCATAGTCACCAGCCATCCGCGCAGTTTCTTTGTCAGCCATATCGTCTTACCTTTCCTTGCCCTTTGATAATCTCTGTTTTGTCTCGTGCTCCTTGTTCTGCCGGTACTCTTTTTGCTCCTGATACTCGCTTCCTGCCCTTTCACAGAAGTCCTCGATCATCGCCGCACGGTCTGCTCCGTAATGTCCCCAGAAGAAGTTGGGCGGCCCATCTTCGTCGTTCTTGCAATTGCGCTGCCAGGTAACAAACGGGGCAGGCGCTTTCGGGTGTTCGCCCAAAGCAAATTCGGCGTTTCCCACGCACACCCGCGCCGTAATCTTATAGTCTGCGTTGATGATCTCACCAATGACATAGCTGCCGCTTTCCAGCTCCATGGTGTAGCTGCCGTTCTGTGCCTGCTGCGCCTTCACCGGCATCATCGGCACCCCGCAGACCAAATCCGGCTGCATGACGAACTGTGACCTCGCGCCCAGCAGTTCTTTAGACAATGCCGATACCGGCAGGTACATTTTCTCCCGCCCCAGGATCTTATAGCGCAGCAGGAAACCGATAACCGGATAGTACACACTCATGATGGGGTCTTTGATGTACCCTTTTATCATGGCAGAGTTCCCATATTTTGCATGATCCAAGTACCATTGCGGGTCGGCTCCCGGCGTATCCCAGCCAAACATGGAGCCTGCCATCATGGCAGTTTCCTGAATATCCGTAATGCCGCGCCGCCGGTTATGGCTGTCTGCGATATCACGGTTTTCTGCGCGATTCCCGGTGTCCCACTCCGAGCGGTAGTAGCCACGCACGCCGTGTTTAAGTACGATCAGCTGCCCGGTGGAGGGCAGCGTAGAAAGGCAGGTATCGGGCAATTCATTTCTGCGCATTTGTTTCCTCCTCATCTTGCTTGCTCCTGCTGCCGTCTGCGGCGCCAGCCCTCCAGCAACTTGATGATGACCTCCTCCATCTGCTTGGGCGTATAGCTGGGCGGAAAGTATTTTTGCAGGCGGTCGTTCCGCAACGTCACCTTCCACTCCAGCGGCTTTTCCTCCCGCATAATGAGGTCGATGATGTTGTTCTCCAGCTTGCCCTCCGCGCTGATCTGCTTGAGTCTTTGCGCCTGATCTACGGACGGCGACACCTCGTCCCGCTCCATGAGGAACTGGAGGTAGGTTTGTTCTTTCTCGGTCAGGTGGGAGATGTAGTCGGCTGCCGGAACGAATTTCAGTTTTCCCGCGTCCACCGCCTCCATCAACGGCGGAATGAGATTCGTCAGACGGATACACCTCTGTACTTGCTTTCTGCTTTCCTCTGCCTGCTCTGCCAAAATGTCAACAGATGCGCGACCTTGAAAATTCTGGCCAAGTTGGCCAGAATTTTTTGCTGGACGCCCTGCAGTTCTCCTCATGGCGTCCAGCTTCAGCTTATACGCCTTTGCTTTCTCGCTGGGCAGCAGGTTTTCCCGGTTGATGTTGTAGTCCACCACCAGAATATCCGCGTCCTCGTCGCTGTAATCCCGCACGATGACCGGGCGGGTATCCAGCCCCACCACCTTGGCGCAGTAATCGCGCCGGTGGCCGGAGATGATCTCATACCCGCCCTCGCTGCGGGGACGGACGATCAGCGGCTCGGCAATGCCGGTGCGCTCAATGCTGTCCATCAGCCGCACCAGATCGGCACTGGGCCGGTCTACGGAATACGGCTGCCGCGCATAGGGGAACACCTGCTCCGCCGGCACGATCTGTACCCGCTCCTGCTGGTCGGCTTCCCGCTCTGCGTCTGTTTTGAACAGATCATCGTACCGGGTCAGCTCTATGCCGTTTAATTTGCGGGCCAAGCTGCAACACCTCCTTCGTCAGCGCGGCGTACGCCTGTGCCGCTTTCCCCCCTGGGTCATGCTCATAAATGCTGGTTCCTGTGACGCTGATCTCCGCCACGCGGATAGAACGGGGTATCTCGCTGGCGAATACTCGGCTGCCGTAGTTCCTGCGTAACTGCTCACTAATTCCCTTAGCCAGCGTGGTGCGGCTGTCCATCATGGTCAGCAGGATACCGTCCACCGTCAGGTGGGGATTGATCTGCCGTTTGACGCGGGCAATGGTACGCATGAGCTGTTCCAGCCCTTTGGCGGCCAGATACTGCCCCTGCACCGGAATGATAACGCTGTCCGCCGCGGTCAGTGCGTTGATGGTCAACATCCCCAGCGAGGGCATACAGTCGATGATGGCGTAGTCATAGGCCGGTGCCGCCGTGGACAGATACTGCCGCAGCACCGTTTCCCGGCTCATGATGTTTACCAGCGTCACCTCCAGTCCCGACAGCTCAATGTTGGCGGGGACAAGATCAACCCCGGACGCATGGTGCAGAATCCCCTCGCCGGGTGCGATGGGTTCCTCGTTGACGGTCTTTGTCATCAGGTCGGCCAGTGTGGGAGAAAGCTCGTCCGGCTGCCGCCAGCCCAGCATTTGGGTGAGATTGCCCTGGGCGTCGGCGTCCACCAACAGGACTTTCTTGCCCTGCTGGGCAAGGCCGACACCCAAGCTGGCAGCTGTGGTGGTTTTCCCCACGCCGCCCTTCTGATTTGCCAGTGCGATGGTTTTCAAAAGCACACCTCCATTTCGTGCAACAAAAAAAGAGCCTTTCGGCTCTTGCTCTGACAGTATTCTGTTCTACCCGCTTCCGCCGCTGAGGTCATGGCCCACCATCAGCGCGTAGTGGTTATCCATGGTCAACGGCGCGTTATACAGCGCAGTCAGCAGATATGGCTTCACATGGCGCACCTCGGTGGTGTTCTCGTTGATCCGATCCAGTACATACAGCAGATGTGCTCCGGTCAGCTTCAGCAGCCTTGAACGCACTACCTCCGCTGGCAGCTCCTCTCCCGCCACGCGAATGGAGGACTTGGTAAAGCACACGGTATCCAGCATCAGGCCCACCAGTTCGTCCAACCGTGCGCGGTCTACTTCGGTATAGCCCACAAGGTAGTTGTAGTCCACATTAGTCATGATCTGCGCTCGGTAGCTGTTCCTTCTCTCCAGCTCATCCTCCTGTGCAAACTTACGCTCTCGAAGGAATGAAGGGAAGGATTTTGTAAGATCCGTATTTTGTTTCTCTTTACTTTGTTCTTGTATATTTAATTGGGCGGGCTTTTCCTGTTCAGGTTTTACCTGTTCTGGAAAAGCCCGTTTAGGTGCATCGGCAGATTTTTCCGCCTGAACGGGATTTTCCCGTTTAGGAGCATCTGCCTGCCGCGACTGCTCCAAAATGGTGTATTCGATGCTGCCCAGCGTTCCGTCTGCGCGGCGTTCCCGCTTCCGCACGATGTACCCCGTGCCTTCCAGCTCCCGCACCGTGGTACAGATGCTGTCCACACCATCCTTACAGATGCGGGCCAGCCCCTTGGTGGTGTAGTCCCAATCCTCCGGCAGCGACAGCATCAGGGACAGCAGTCCCTTTGCCTTCAGCGACAGTCTTTTGTCCCGCAGGTGCTGGTTGGACATCACGGTATAGTTCCGCGTTTTCTCCACTCTGAATACCGCCACGGCGTGTTCCTCCTCCCATATTGATTACCAAACAAGAAAACCGCCTGCCCTCGCAGACGGTTTTCTATGTAAATGAGTGTTCCAGACCTTTCTCTTTGCTTTTGCCTTATAACAGCAGCAATATTTGTTTTGGCGCGTTATGTCGTTAAAAACTTCAAGTCTTTGAGGTGAATACACACCGCAAGAGGTGGGCGTCAACCTGAAGGAAGGCTACAACGGCGACCTGACCTCCCGCGAGGCCGGTTCCGTGGGCGGCCAGATGGTCAAGAAGATGAGTACCGTACGAACTGCGAACTATACCCGTGCAGACCGCACTGCAATCGGGCATGAGATCAAGGTTCGGTACATAGCGACCATCACCATTTAGGAGGGACATTGACATGAAAAAGCTGATTTCTTGTGAGTTCAATATGGATACTGCCTGTGTGGATCTGAAATTCACCGATGGCAGTATGATCGCCATCGACACGATTGCCGTGGAGAATGAAGTTGCAGGCAATATGTATCAGCGGTCAGAACTGGACTGGCTGATCTATAATAAGCCCTTGGAATATGCACAGTTGGTGCTTGGCGGTGATTTGGAGCAGTATGTGCAGGGTGCTCCGGAACATCGATTGATGGATTAAACTGAATAAGCGTAACACAGCCCACCGATCAAACAATGATCGGTGGGCTGTTGAAATATATGCTCCCGGCGAAATCCTCGCTTTTGTTTGAGTCGTCTTCATGGATTGTAACATTTTGCAATACGAATAGCCAACCCTGCGTTCGGTAGTCAAAACACGCAGTATCATTTCTAGAGCAATTATTGTGTATTCCAAGTCATGTCGTTGCCGAAGATAATAACTGTAAGGAGGAGCCTTATAGGATCTGTACCTTGAGTATACTGATTTTCTCATCCATACTGATAAACCTCGTTTATTAAACGTATAATACTCTTAATATACCATTATTCTCTTGTATCCTTTTTTAGGAAAAGCACTAATTGCTGACGTAGTTGAAACGATGGTTGTTGGTTCCCATATTCTTTGGGTGGTCATTAGTTTTTTGCCGAGTCCAATCTATAATAATAGTAGACAAGGGCATTGGCTTTCCGCCAACGCTCATTCTCAAATTTGCTCCACTTATTCCAGATTAACAGCTCATATAGATGAAGATTGCTGTTAATCAACGAGGATGTGTCCTTGATATGGCAGTCATATAATCCAAGGCAGTAGCTATGGCGATTTTTCTTGAAGCCTTCTGTATGCATTAATGGATCCAGGTTGGGGAGTGATGCACCCTGAATGAATAACATAAACCAGTCAGACAAGTTCGCCATAAAAGAAAGATCCCTCATGTTGTGCGCCTCTTTAAGAGAAATGTCTTGCAGATCAGAAAAATTGCCTAACACATTGTAGTCCTTCAGCGCGCAAAAAACGTATAAACCAAGAATAGTGAAGCTTTTCAGTTGAAAAAGAATCTCTCCGTCATATAGGTCTTCTTCACAAAGAAATATGTCAGGAGTCCGCATGTTGAACGCGCTGCTATGCAGAGACCATGGAATTGCAATTGCGTTCAGCGGCTCTCCGGTTTTTGTAATACCAATGCTCAAATACTTCTTTTTGCAAGAATAAAGCTTATCGCGTTCGATCTGAATCATAGTACTCCCCCTTAAAAATCATTTGTTTGTGCTACGTTTTAATTTGCTTTCTAAATAGATTTGTTTATAGAAAGATATTAAGACCAACACAGATTACATCGCAAACCATCAATAACCCAACCAAAACAGACGAGATAAGATTGATTGCAAAAACTGCCGTGCAGGCATATCCCGCAGCTCCTGAATTAAAAAGTTTCTTTCGGAAGCGTTTATTTTTTAGAAATAGTTTTGAATATTTACCAATGTTATCGATTCTTAAGAGAGCACTTAAGGCTGATTCGCCATCAAGTCCGGATGCTGGAAGACAATTTAAAATTGCAAGTAGGATATTTATGTTGGCAGCCATCACTAGTGTTGTATCCAGCGAGGAAGGTCTTGTAGATAATAGCAAGAGAACCGCAGCAATTAACACATTAGCCTCAATTCCTGCTAAAGAGAATTGAAGACGCGCCAAACGGGCAACCTTCTTCTTTTCTATGTGCGCAACATATGCGCCAACCGGAAGAATTCCAAGAAGAAGGAGACCCATTTCCGTAAATCTATATCCATAACAGAGTCCGGATATCAAATGGGCATATTCATGGGCAGCTAAAGAAACAAGAATGAGCAGATAATAAACGAGAACATTCAAATCACTGACACTGGAATGATAGTATTTCTGCTTTAGAAACGCCGAAATGGCAAAAAACAAAACTGCCAAAAATGGGAGAACAGCGTTAATAATGCGGCAGATCGGCTGAAACCTTGTGATGCTTTTTCCAAATGGAATCAACACAAACCGGCTAATAATCCCATCAAAAACATACCGGTTTGTAGTAAGGATTTTATCTTTCTTCATTCGCCTGAGTAAGGACTTGGAAATGTGAAGGGGGTGGGTGCCGTCCGCGTTCGCCAGTTCTTTGTAAATACGGTAAGAAACTTCAAACTGATCTTCGTGTTCATTCTCGACAAAGTAATGCTTCTCTGTAGACCCTCTATATGTGAACGTTCCGATGGACACGCCATCTCGTAATCTAGGATGCATACCATATCCCCCTTTCCCCACGATGAGGGTTTCTTTCTGTACTATCAATATACACTCTTTTGGGGAGATGTTTTTTTAGGGAGAAAATAATAACCGCCACGACAGAAATTCTGTCGTGGCGGAACGGCAAGTGGATTTATCTGGTTGGCAATATGGCAACAATAAGTGTTGTGTGCTCACAGGGCATAAATATATGTACGCTTACTATTCGCTTACTGTTAAGGAACGTTTAATTAGCGGCACAAATTTGTCTCCTGCATATGGGCGAAGAGCCTCATACTTATCTTCGATGATTTTATCTTCATTAGCTATGGTTTTGCCATTGGTTACAAGCGTATATGCCGATTGCATATGCATAAGTGCTTTGAGAATCGTCTCTTTATTGGAGAAGTTTTCTGCATATGCTTTGGCGTCATAGGCCAGAGCACGACGGTAAACAAAAGACGAAATTCGTGCAGAGGCTTGATCGTGCGTGTACCGAAGTCCCTTGTCGCATATTTCAATTATCAGGTCATAATCACATGTGTCGTCAAGGAGCTGTAGTAATTCAACACAGCACTGGGTAGCAACAATACGTGTCTTCTCAATCTTGTTATTATCATCCGAATATCCATTGCGAATGGTATCCAAAAGAAAATCAATTGCATCTTGTCGACATTGTGCGGAAACTAACAATTCAGACTTCAAACTGTATGCATGCTCATCATGTTTACAATAGTTGATAAAATCACTAGCGAGTGCCATTGCATCCTGATAGTATGTTTCGTTATTTGGATAGGCGTTGAATCGCGCCTTTAAGAATTCACCGGCATATATAAACAACTTGTCATTCCATCTTGCTTTTGGGATCAGTTCAGCTTTTGAAAGATAATGCATTCCTAAATCCCACTCACATAGTTTTCCAGAAGTAAGAATTGCATCAGCTAGAATATCTCTATCTAATGGAGCGAACGCAAGCAGATAATCACATAGCTGTATAATCAGACGATAGTCACCGCAATCGGACAAGGCCCTGATGAAATTATGATATCTTCGAGGATCCTCTCGAACATCGTTCTTTATGAGACTAGAGATCAATTTCTGGCGGTATTTTGCTCCAGCAGGCCCATGATTGGAGGCTAAGAGAATTTCTGCATCAGCTAATGTTGCAACAAAAAGGTCTCCCCCGTCCTCTTCATCAAACGAAGCTACACTTTCCAATCTTTCGACTCTCTGAGAGAGTTGTTGTAATGCCTCAACAAGAGCGCCAAGCATCCCTTTGAATTCATCCATTATAATTTCCTCCTCAAAATTAATAGTTACGATTTCTGTTCAAAAAATGCTGCACATTGTGAAGCATCATCGCCGAACAGAGCCTTAAAATACTCATTGCCTAATAGAGCGTAGAGGGAAATAATAGCCAGACCAACATGGAGATTTCCATCAAGATTACACCTATTATAGAACTTTTTTAAAACACTTCTATTCTCGTATTTTAAAATCAAAAATAGGATCTCGCGCCCTCGATGAAAGGCGCTTTGATTATGTAGCAAACCAGAACACGCATCAACAAGACTGCCTGACCCATAAGCACGAATTAATTGACACAGTTCGCCTTTCCATTCTTTTGGATAATTACAAGATAAAACATTCTTTATTGTAATATCCTTAGAGATTTCAAACTTGCGATTAAAAAAGCGCTGCACTTCTCGGGGCATTATCCTGCCAAAAAATTCGATCTCGCTGGTATATTTTCCACTTGGGATATTTGAGACAGGGTCAAATATAGTGTCAGGCAAATTGATGGACAAATTGCGTCTATCACAGAGTTCATGAGCCCAGCTATAACGAGTATCCAGGCTTCCTTCCAGCATGGATTTAAGTGAGTACAGTGAAAAAGCGGTGCTGTTATCGGAATTAATTGGATTTGCCGGAATCATGCGAAGTAGTTTAGTAACTGCTTCTTGCATTTCCAGAGCAGACTGATACCGGTCGAGCATATTCTCTGCAGTCGCTTTTTGAATGATGGTCAGCAAAAGCTGCCTACATCTTTCCGGGATATGTAATCTTCCGAGCAGGCCGACCAAAGAGGAATGTTTGTAAAATGCTCTCTGGCCTAAGCAGAGAAATGTCAGCAACTGCCCCACAGAATAAATGTCAGTGGCAAAAGTTAAATTACTTCCTTTTATTGCGTACTCCGGTGCGGCATAAGCCTTGCTATACGACAATACATACTCTGAAGGATATGCCTTGTTTTCAGACATCAATACAGAACAACCGAAGTCCGTCAAAAATGCTGCTCCATTCTCTGGTGTTGTACGGCGATGACCTGCCCAGACGACGTTGGTTGAGCTTATATCCAAATGGAGCATATTCTGTGCATGTATGGAAGATACGGCAGATAAAAGGCTACTAATAGCAGTCAAGGCAAATTGAACCCGGCCATTATCTGTAAATACAGGATCAACTGAAACAGGCGGTGAGCTGTGCCACCCTCTTACCAAATCGTAAAAAGAACAGGAATCGTTGCTCCATCGCGGCAAAACAGCATATCCTCCGCCGCAATCCGAGAAGGAAATAATCTGGAAAGTGTTCATACGAGCGGAGCTGCCCAGTTGACCCTCCTGCTCAAATGCGCTAAGACATCGATTGAATCGATCTACATAGTCGCTATCCGGATAAACACGATCCTTAATTTCGATGATGGTGCCGTCCTCGGCACGAAGAGTCTTCTCTGCCCGACGAGCGTGCTCAGCAGGGAAGAATTCTTTTACGATAACAGGATAGTCGTTTGATTTTGTTTTGGCGGAGTAAATCAAGGACAAGCCACCTTCGCCGATTTTTTCGCAGATGACATATTGGCCCTGGTTGGGCATTTTAATAATGCTTCCGGGTTTGAGGGGCTTGCGCATGCCTATAATGCCCATATTGAACACCTCCGTTGTTTATTCTGTTAAGCTACAACTTATCTGCCGGATATTCTCTACAGTATCCCTCGACAGAGGCTATGCCTATACCAAAGTGATCAGCACAAGCTTTTTTGCAGTCGGTTTTGGAAGGATACTCGGGAAGGTGGGAATAGTAGTAGGCAGCAATTTCACATTTCTGCTCTGGCGTTTTTTTAGTCGCGCCGACTTTCTTCTTTGCCTTGCCCTTGTCTGTAAAAGTACTGCAAATGGATTCATAGATCATTGCTGGTGTTGTGTCCTCATCTCCCAGGACGAGCGCAAGCATAAGCGTTTCTTCCAAAATATTGGGAGGATAGAATTCTGGCAAAAGAGCAGCATCCAGAATACATGCAGCAGCTGCGAGAAAATCGTCCATAAATGTGACTTTTTCTTCCGCGGTGCTAACAGTACCAATCCATTGGCTATTTGCAGCAAACCAAAGCAAGTACAGCAGGTCGCTCTTCTCAGGAGCAACTTTGTCCATCAAGATGTCACGGATTCTGTTTTTGCTATTCTTGTTAAGCTTTCCGCGAGATGTAGCTTTACCATTTTCCATGTAGAGAACGTGATAGAGCAGCTCAGAATTGCTATCATGTGTGTGAAAGTCTCCTGCATACTCGGCATTCTCATAAATCAGTTTATCGGCTACGGATTCGCATTTCTTTGCATCAAGTTTAGATCCATTAAAGAAGAGCTGCTGCGTATATTCATGATAAGTGGGTATCTGGGAAATCTTTTCGATATCTTCATAAAGATTTTCCCCGTCAATGTCGCTCATATTGGAAAGGCAATTCTTTGTTAAGTCGTATGCATACGCTGCCAAGTTAATATATACTTTTCGTGTCGTTTTAGACTTTAGATCCAGATACGGTGCGTTCTTCAGTAACCAGTTCTGGAATTCTGCAACTCGGCTTTCCGGTGACCACTGAGCGAAAGTCTGTTCAAGCGAGTTGGCAATGTCTTGCGTGAATTGAACCGGTTTATCTGCATATTCGACTTTTTTGATTTTCGCAGCGTTTTGCTCATACCACACCTTCAGTTCATCTACCTGCGCCAATGTAGAGCGAGTGAGGAAACCGTAGATGTCAATTATGTCCGTAGAGGCACTGTACTTGAAGCCAGCTTCGTTATCGCCGAGGACGCGGAGCAGAATAAACTGCATATCCTCCAACGAAAAATCAACCATATGTCCAAGCCGAATCAACTCATCACGGGTTAAGTTGCATTTTGTACCCGCAAAAGGCAATTCCAAAACACCAGGCACCAAACGGAGTGCCTCCTGGGTATAATCAGGGTTGTTCTCTTCCACCCGGCGAAGCAGCAATTGTTGGTACAAAGCCACTTCTGTATCTGTCAGCTCTTTTGCATGCTTGATTGTAATGTTAGGAAAATTTCCGATGCCAGCTACAGAAAAACCTTTAGCAAGTGCTTGCTCATCAGTTTTTGAAGGCGGGAGTCCGGTCACTTTTTCGAAGAGAACCCGCATAATTGCAAAGCGGCTGGAAAAACGATACTTTGCAACGACTTCGGAATAGTGTTCTTTCCACTTGCCGGACTTGATCATAGCAACGCTACGATCAAGGTTCTCCCATATCTCTACAGTATCATTTTCAATCAGATCAAAAAATCCATCCCGAACAGCTTCGGTGTAATTTCTTTCCATAGCGACACCTCCCGACAACATTCCATTACATATTATACATCTCACGAATTAAACTGTCAAACTTCACCAGAAGCGCACTAAATGCTTCCCAAATCCACCACTACGCAGCTTGCATCATCCAGTGGATCTCCTTGCCTGATTTCTTTTGAGATGTTATCCGGAGCATCTAGATCACATAAAATATGTTCTGCTTTTTTTGCAACATTTCGACCGCGACAAAGCATTGTTGCACCATCTGTTAATAAAACAATACGTTTTAGATTTTCTATAGACCCTTTGTAAATTCGCAAATGCTTCATGGCATCTGTGGAGGTTGTCAACCAAGTGTATTTACTTGTGATCCCGTTGTCTGGTGCACTAAGCATAATGGTGCTATTTTCTCCATTAATCCCAACCACTGATCCATCACCTAGATGAATGATTAAGTAGTCGTTCGTGTTGGCATCTACAGCCACAGCAATTATAGTTGATGAAAATTCAGATAGATCAGCATGATGTTCTTCGGAAAGTTTGGATAAGGTGTTTCTTATCACACGGATCAGTTCGTATTGCAGTTCGTCTATATACTCATAGTGACTTAGCTGTGGAATTGTTTTGTCTTTAATATATTGTGCAATCGCTGCTAGAACTTCTTTCCCACCAATTGCACAAAAACGCTTTCCAGATTGTCCATCTGCCAAACCAAAAAAGTGAAAAGGACCTTCATATCTTGTAATATAAACATCTTCGCATGGCAACTTGTCGGCAATATGGTGTTGCCCCGTTTGCGAAAAGCAGTTTACTGGATAACACTCCTTGTCAGATATATGCACAGACACCAGCCTTTCTTTTGTAATCGCAAGTATACTGCATTCTGTTAGAACACTTTTTTATGGGATTTCTCATTTTTCATACTCCATAATAAAGCGGCAATGCTGACAGGCATATACCTTCCTTCGTTTTCCAAGAAGCCCAAACCATAACCCTGTTTTTTGCCCCAAAAATAAGGCTGCTAGAAAACTCTTACCGAAGGAAAAACCAGTTCGATAAACATTGACGCACTGCCAAGCTGTGCTACCACACAAAGGACATTGACTCGGTATTTTCATTGTGGTCTCCTTTACTGCTTAATATGGATGCCATTGCCAATCGTAGCCGCTCCGGCGAAGGGCTTGTTCGCTCTTAAATAGCGCAGCCGGAACCAAGGTATATAGCGAAATTGTTTGAAGAACTGATGTTACATCGATATACTTTCTAATACCGTTCAACTCGATCATATTCCACGCATGGGGAACACCATTAGATGTTCCTGTTATAACTGCACACGGCATATTACTAATCCGTTGGCAAAGAAACAGAAACATTTTTGCAATTCCCTCGCAAACCGCATGGTGGGAAAGTGCAGGGCCAGCCACCGTGTGCTCCCAGAATGCACTATTCGTGTCGACATATTTTGTGGTCGTTGCAATTTCTTTTGCTATCATAAAATAGATTTCTTCCCGAGAGGACTTCTTTTGGGCAGATCGTTGCAATAAGGCAGTCTTAGCCTTTAGCGCATTCATTACCGCTGCTGAAGGATCACGATCAAGCATCATCCGAAAGTGTAAGAACGTGCCGCAGGGCAATAGCGATTGTGTCAACTGATAATGCCAGAAATCGACATAGAATAATTCAGGATGATCGAGGTGAACCGCATTTACAATCTTACGAATGCTTTCAATTTGCGCGGGTGTCTGTTTGATGTAGATAGAATCCCTACGATTAAGCAGCCCAGTAAGAATATCTTTATATACGCCTTGCTCAGATGGGGAGAGAAGACTCCGGTAATATGTTGTAGCAATCATCCAGCTTCTCTCCCTTCATTGTTTACCACTCGTTTTCACACTCATCACAATGCCAAACAGGCTTTCCCGAGACCAACTTTTCACTGATTTTCCGCCCAAGGCAGATCGGACACCATTCAGCGTCAATGCTCTGTACCACACTTTCAGAAGGCAACGCCCTTGTATGCAAGGAGGACGGTTTAAAACCAACGCGAGGTCGAATCCTTTCTAACGCTGCTCTGCAACGATATCCAGGTGTAGGCTTGATTCTGTCTTGCTGCGGCATTATGATCACTTCCTCTTTTTGGATTTCTTCCGTTTGCTTTTGCACCTTTTTTGATACCGATTTTGTTTTCTGCAATAACGATCCATCTGCTTTTTTGCAGAGCTATCCGTTTTGGTAATATTATTTGGTTCGGTACTCTCCTCGTTGACCAGCATAACGGCTGCTACCTCCCTGGCATCTGCTCCGGCAAAGGCTCGCCAGATACCTTTGTGCGGGTTTAATACGACCGCATACTTTTCGGGCTTAAAGTATTTCAACCGCTGGGTTTCCATATCAGTTCCACTCATGAAAACAGGCAGATCATTTGGATGCGTGTGCCACCAGCCGATAACGCAAAAATCTTCAGCAGCCTTGGAATCGGTGCTAGCCAATTCTTCTTTCATATCGAAGAACTCCTGCTGCAATCGAATTTCTTCAAGTGCGCTCCATTCAATGTATCCTGGGTATCTGCATTTCGTTTTGGCCTCAAGGACATGGGTAACTTCAGCCTGAATCGGGTGTCCCGCTGCATCTCGCAGATAGTGGCCAATGAGCCAACCACCCTGCTCCTCGTGATTTCTGGGGAAATCAGTGCGAAGCCACCCTATAATCTCCAGCTGCCGTCTGGTTGCAGCTGGTGTATAGATCAGGAGATGGGGTGTACCACTAATCCATTGTTTTGTATGTGTAACAGGTACTTGCCTGCGTGTGTGCATGTTGTCCATCATTGGTTTCTCCTTTATATCATTCGAAAAAGCATGCGATGATTCCTATAACCAAAGCAATGCAAGCGATTACAGCGGCTATGGCCAGAGCGAAGACAACAAGCCATAGAGCAGCCAAAAGGAAATACGGAGCGGACACCGGCACGAAAACCAGGAAGCCACCCCATCCGGAGTTTTGCCACAACCATCGGGTGCGTCTGTTAAAGTATAAGATGATTGCGGCAATGAGACTGATTATTCCAATGGAAATTAACATTGGACCCAATCCTATCTCAAAAGATGCTTCATAGAGGAAGCCGATTGCTCCGGGAAATACAAAAGGAATATAGGCCGCGATTATGGAAAGAACCAATAGCCATAAGAATGTGGTTAAACTCCTGATGTTACCCGAACTGATAACGCCTTGCTGGGTAGGGTTTACCGGTGCAGGAAGGAAAGGAGTGCGTCCGCACAAGGGACAGCGATTATTGGAAACATATTCACTTTTGATAACGGCCCGACATCCACTGCACCGGACCACTCGATCACCAATGCGATAAGGCGAATAAGTGATCAGATCCCGTTCTCCTTGAAAACGGGAAGCCAGATCTGCTTCGGTAATAATCATTTCCTCACGCATAACGTACTCCTTCCTTGTTTATTCATCTTCTGGTAAATTGGGCATGACTTCTTCAAGGTCTCCGGTTAATTCAAGGTACAGAGAGTCTCCTTGTTCATCGATCGGTGCAAGCTCAAGAATGTGCAACAGCGGAATGCCTAACTCAAGCAATGTCATTTCCAGCAGACGCGGTTCGTCGGTAGGACCAAACATATTCTTACGAATTGCATTGGACGGTAATTGCGGTGCTCTTTTGACTGCACAGCAGGTGTCACAGATCAAATCCTCGTCCTGCAGCGGTTGTGGTTGATATACGTCAATTTCAGCGCCACAGCTTTTACAGAAGGCCTTTGTGATGAAACTGCGTTCTGCACAAACATTGTCTTTATAGAGGGCGATGGAATATTGCTTGCCGTATTGAGCCTCAACCCAGGCTAAAACATCCTTAAGTTTCCAGTGTGCAGACATCGGGGTTTCCTGGACCCCACCATAGTCCGCATAGTTGTCGTGATGCTCGCAATCCGAACGGACGCGGAAACGGATGTTCTTAAGCTCGTTTTCTTCAGCGGAGAAACAGGACATCCAGCCGTACCGGGGTGCCATCAAGTTGCTGTCAGCATCGAACAAATGATGGCAAATTTTTATTGCTTCTTGTACAGCCAGTGCACCTGCGGATGCAGCAGAAATACCGATTGTAGGTACATGACCTGTATTTGCAGCAGTACGTCTGGTTACATCACAACTGTTGCGAATCCGGTTGAGTGCCTGTTGCTCGTGCTTTTGACTCATAGTACAAGCATAGCAAGGGCAGTCGCTTTCACCGGAAGCTGTAAACACATTCCAGCTAAAACCGCCAATACCGGTGTCGATATAAGGTTTACCAAGCAATTGGCAAAGATTGGAAATAAATAGCCGTGTTTGCTCGTTATCTACACACCCGATGGCAAGATCCACATGGCGGATAACTCCTTCACCCAAGCCATGACAGAGATCCCCATCGAAAACATCTACTCCTGCAGTCTCGATGCACATGTCACAGTAACGCTCTGCTGCAGTTTGCGCTTTTCTCTTACCAAGATCATTTTCGTTAAAGAGAACCGTACGGCTCAGATTGGATGTGGATATGTGGTCCATGTCGGTGATAAATACATATCCAAAGCCTGTCAGCGCCAGGCATTTCAGAACCTCGTTTCCGGTAGCACCGGCACCAATGACCGCCACTTTAGCTTTGTGGATATTGCTTTGTAGAAAGTTTGGGATCCGCTCTTGGCGATCGCTTTTTCTTTCGTAACCACTCATAAATTTCTCCTTTAGTTGTTATAAGGTGGCCGTGTGACCGGCCACCTTATCATACAAATCAGCCCGCCTTAGTGGGCAGCGCCAGATCCAGGATGTCGCCATCAACGATATTGTTATCGGCAAGGCTTGCACCCAGATCAAGAGCTGCATCTGCGCCCTTCTTAGTAACTACCCAGTTCTGATTCTGGGGCAGGCTGCCACGGTCGGAGAGCTGCTGGAGCAGATCTTCCAGAAGAATGTCATCCTGGGTGGGGATGGACTGTTTTTCGCCTGCATAGCGGATGGTAATGGTAATTTCGTTCATAATATATTCCTCCTCAGTTAGTACCCCACAGGGTGGGGAAAATCAATTCTTCCACACGGATAAGGTTTGCGAATCCCGGATTGCTTTGCTCGCCAGTCAGAAGCGGCTTCTCCATTCGCAGGGCTGTCCGGGTTTGTATGCGCTGGATCAAATGCCAGCACTTTACCGATGTTAATTACTAATTTCCACAAGATAGGTTCTTTTGCCCACATATCACCAAGGCAGAAATTTCCGTTGGAGTAGATGTTGGGGTGGAAAGGGATAATTCCTCCGATGATTTTTGCGGTGGGAGCACCGCCGGGACTATCGGACATGGTAATAAGGACTTCCGTCTTGTTCTGGGGCTTGATCCTTCCGCCGTCCTTTACCATTGTCTTAATGTTGTATGTAACGATGTATGCCTTAACTCTGGGCGTACTCTGTCCGGGCGCGATCTTCCAGGAAAAGAGACTGCTAATAGGAAAAGCGCACATGGCTCTATACTCATTACTTAAGCGTAGATTCCACTGTGCTGCAGACATGAGCATCTCATCACGTCCTTTCTTAGAAGTTGGGGAATTGCTTAATTGTCGTAAAAAACAGTCTTACAGCGTTCACACACATACTTCCAATGCTTGCCGTCATCAGAACAGACTTTGTGTGCCGTAAATCCGCACTGCGGACAAGTTACTGTACTCATAGCAAGTTTACCTCCTTTTAGATTTCCCGCGACCAATCGATGTGCTCTTGGTCACAGGATCATTAGAATTCCCTGCTGGTTAGCAGAATCTCAAATAGTACTGAATCTTACCAGCTGCATTGTCCTCTCCGGCTGCTGCGCAAACAGCCACGGCATCCCGCAGAGATTCTCTTGCCTCAGGCCAACGCTCATCGTTGTAATATGCCTGTGCTTTCTCTACATAGTAGGAACACAGCCGCCACTCATCAGATGTCAGCTTGTTATACAGTTCATTGGAAAAGTTCATTTGTTAACCTCTTCATAGGGGCAATTAGTCTGCCCCGTAGTTGCGGTTATGCTCGTACTCGCGATCCAACTCGTAGCGATGATCAGATACGAACTCACAAACTTCCTTGACCTCGTTGCGGTCCAAAGAGTGGCCGGACTGGATAGCAACAGGATTGAGCCAGACCTGTGCAACACGATAGCCATTTCTGGTAATGTGGCAGTGTGCAGGTTCGCGATGGCAATCATCCTTCTTGACGTCAACCTCGCACTGGAGGTTATAGTTGATTCTCAGCTTCATAGGACGCATCCTTTCTATGTTGTTGTATTTATTAAGAGAGTTCGCATTGGGAGCAGTTGATTCATCTGGACTGTTGCCCATCCGTTCATACTGCTTCCCTTTGCGTATTTACAATATAGCACTCTTTATTGGACTGCTTTTTTAGGGAACATAATGGTGATTACCGACTGGCAGGGGTGCATACCCGGTCAATCAGGCCAAAACCCTTCGCATCCTCGGCACTCATGAAATTGTCACGCTCACAGGCGGAGGTGACTTTTTCCACACTCTTGCCGGTGTTCTCTGCCAGAATCTGGTTCATCCGGACCTTGATAGTTTCCAAGCGCTTCAGATGAATAGCCATATCTGTGATCTGCCCCTGAGTACCAGCCGAAGGCTGATGAATCATAATCTCAGCATTGGGTAACGCCATACGTTTGCCTTTTGCACCAGCAGCCAGCAAAAAAGCACCCATAGATGCTGCCATACCAACGCAAATGGTTGCAACGTCACACTTGATGTGCTGCATAGTGTCGTAGACTGCCATACCGGCTGTCACACTGCCGCCGGGACTGTTAATGTAGAAATGGATATCCTTGTCCGGATCCTGTGCTTCCAGATACAACAGCTGCGCAACAATCAAACCGGCAGTAGCATCATTCACTTCCTCGGACAGGAAAATGATACGGTCACTCAGCAGACAGGAAAAAATATCATAGCTGCGCTCACCGCTAGACGTGCGCTCAATTACATAAGGAACCAGTGCCATTATGAAAACCCCTTTCTTATTCGCGCCCGTCTGGATAAGCCCAGACGGGCATTCGACTACTACTCAACGTGCAAATCCGGCACGGCGCTTTACTGCACCGAGGACTGCCGTTTCCGCGACTGCAAACATGTCTTCTGTTACAGAAACAATCTCCTCAGATTCCTGAGTCAACGCAACATTTAATGCGTTCTCAAGAACTGCTTCGATCATCTGCTGGTGCTTGCGTAAGGATGTCACATCATGATGGACAAGGTTATCAATATGAGCGTCCATCAGCTCATAGTCAAAGCTGATCAAGCTGTAGATGTTGTTCTTCATCTTCTTATCAGCATACTTTCTGGAGATAGACTTGATACGAGCAGCAGTTGCGTTAGGAAACTGAATGACAGTGCATCTGTCGGCAAGAATGGGAGAAATCTTCTGGATGTCATTCGCGGTCATAAACATAGGACAATGCTCCAGTCCGGCAAGCGCAGTCTCCAAATAGTTATCATAGACGTCAGAACAGGACTCATCTGTGATAGACAAGAGCTCATCGTCTACGCTGGCGCGGTTGCGTTCGTGAGAAACCTTGTCGATTTCATCAAACACATAAGCAACCAGCAAGCTGTTTGCGCGCAGACGAGCTTTGGCAATGCAACCCACATCTGCAGATTGGTATGTACCGCAGTCTCCCGTCATACCATGACTACCATCTGTCTGAGGAATCTTAATTACCTCCGTTGGAAGATGCAAGGCTTCTTCTACCAACAGTTTGACAGCAGTAGTTTTGCCACAGCCCTTCTCCCCCACAAAGATAATCGGACGCATACGACCAGTTTCCATATAAGTTACCAGAGCAGGGACGACACGGTGAACAATTTCTTCGGGAATATCATTGCTTCTACAAAAATCAACCAAATGGCGATAAAGCGCTTTAGGATCCGCCTTGTTACGGAAACAATCAGGAACAACAAGCTGCATTTTCTCGAGCTGCTTCAGATAACGAACCTGTTTGCGATCGACGTGATGACTGGATCCAGGAGTATTAAGCTGCTCGACAAGCTCCTTCAAATGCTTCTTTCCATCCTCAGAAAGGCCACGAAGAGGCTTATCAAACCAATGCTGCTGTCTAACAGCCGAAATTGCCGTCTTCGACTGTTCAGACATACACTTCTGAACTGCCAGCATCATTTCCTTCTCCGGGAGGGTCATCAATCTCTGAAAAGCCTCATCACTAAGGGTCGGGAAAAATTTGTGGCGATCCTCTGCAGACAACTGCTGCAAATACTGTTTGATCTCGGACATGAATAATACCTCCTTTGTTGATATGCAGAAGCCTTGCTCTCTCAGGGCATCCATTAGAAACGGATGCCCTGAGAGAATCATAGGTTAGTCAGTGGTCTGAATAAATGCCAACATGTCGCTACGCATCTTGATGTTGGAGGCAAAACGAAGCATCTGACGGGGGAATTTTTCCAGAAGGAGAGCATACTCCTTTTCCATCGCGCGGACTTCCTCACTGGAGATTGCCTCGTGTGCATACTCCTTTTTGTGAATGAGGTGATCCTTAGCCAGCGCTCTCAAGTAGTACAGATACGTTACGTTAATAGAAGGCTGTGCCTCAGCAGAAGCAGCAATACCGTAATTTGCGGTATCAACAACAGCCTCGTACATGCCACGATCCATCTGCATGTCTGCCAAACGAAGAGCACACAGGCTAGCATTAGGGCGAGTAGTAATGGCATCTACCAGCACTTCCATGCTACGCTCACTATTGCCGACAGACATCTCCAACTCACTTTCAGCCATACAGGCCTTTTCCTCATGCGGGATAAACTCCTTGTAGTGCTCTACAAGCTGACGGCATTCAGCCTCGTTTTCGGTAGGATTTTCGCCCAACAGATAATCGATGGAAAAAGTGTAGGCGCGCCAGTTCCAACGGGGAAAATGAATGGACTTCTTGAGGATCGCGTAATACTTCGCGGCAGTCTTCATGTCACCAGAATCAGAACTGTACTTGATAGTATCAGCCAAGAGATCAACATTCATAGGGAAATACTTCAGACCCTTCAAACACACTTCAGCAGCCTGCTTGGTACTGCCTCTACGCGCATAGTCGCAAGCCTTGTTGTGATAATCATCTGCGTCCATGCTGTCCTCGGTTTCTGCGTCGGTGTCATCATCGTCATCGTCAATGTCACTGATTCCCGGAAGATCAGCACCCATACGTGCCAAGAACTCCAAGAAGCCGCTCATAGATTCGGATCTGTCGCCATCGTCACTTTCGGTTACTTCACCGCCGGGAATTACATCCAGTTCAGTTTCGGTTTCGTTGGTGGAAGTGTTGTTGGTGTCTTCAAAAAAAGTATTCATAGCCATTCTCCTTTTGTATGTTTTGTGATATATTGTGTTCCCTTCGGGGTACTCTTACGATATCATATTGCGAAAACCGTTTTTTTTAGGGAACCTATGTTCGGATGCGTTGGAGAATAAAATGTCATATTTTGTTGAGATTAAACGACTTAATTTGCACTACAATGAAAGAGCCACGACCAGTTAAGAGAGAACTGGTCGTGGCTCTTTCGTTTTGAGATGTGTAGATGTAGACAGTGTTATCCTATGTTGTATGGGATACCAACCCAATGGCGTACGTCTAATACCACCACGGTAACTCTAACCATACGTTATCTAGAGCAAGCGTTTCCGTAGATCTTGCACGGCTTTCAGACAGGCGGAAATGCTTTGCTGTTTCTGTCAGCGGGTGTTCAATATCATCGTCAAAACCAAAGCGGTATCGCAGATAATATTCCTCTCTGGGTTCGATCATGTCCAACGCACGGTGAATATCATCGATCCGTTCCTGCGCCAGATATATCTGTTCCGGCGTTTGCTTCGTAGGATCAGCGATATATTCATGTTTTCCCCGATTCTCGTCTTTTACTACTTCGTCCAAGCGGACGATATCCCCCAAATTCTTCGCTTCAAAGGTAGGATTATGGCTGCGTATGTAATCCACCATAGTATTGCGGATCGCCGGTGCAGCATAGGTCAGAAATTTGTTGCCGATATCCGGGCGATACCCGGAGATACAATCCAACAGCCCCAAAGCGCCTTCCTGAACCAGATCGTTGATTTCGATGCAAAGAGCAGCGTTCAATTCCCGCTGTGCGCTCCACATCTCGTAGGCTGTTCTTTTTATGAACTGCAGATTGTTTTCTACAAGGGCGTTTCTTGCTTCCGTATCGCCAGCAAGGGCGGCGATACAGAGTTGTTCATTAGTCATGTGTTCCTTTTTCATGGTCTGTTACCGTGCCGGTCAATGCCAGGAACATCTGCTTGACCGCTTCTTTATCAATACCGGGCAAATCAGAAACAGATTTTGCAACCGCTTCTGCAACCTGATCTACTGTTATTTTTCTGTTTGGCTTTTTCTGCCCCTTGGTCAGTTCGGCATAAATCCTTTTCACCGCCTGAGAGGTCAGCTCCTTGCTTGCAGACAGATCATTGCCAACTTCCTTCTTTACGGCTTGCACCGCACTCATAAACGACCGCTGAACTGCTGTTAAATCAAACTGATATACCGGAACCTGCAAGATCTTAACTTCTTCAACCGCACCCGATGCGCTGCCAAGCATTCCGGCGACCGTTGCATAAAGCTGATTCTGTGCCGCAAATCCCTTGGCAAGTTCATCATCCAAATAGCGGGAGATCAGATTGGTGGTGTTTGCGAACTCCGGATTTTCAAGCAATGCATTAACCACCTGTGGATTCGCCTTATGGGTGTACAAGTTTCTTGCCGCCTGCACTGACAGACCAAGCTCGGAAATATCGTAGTTCATACGGTCTGGCACATCAACTTCGCCAAGAAGGAAATCTGTTGAGACATTGAACACACGGGCAATGCGAATAATATTTTCATTGCCAATTTTATCAGTATTGCCGCTGATGAAACGGCTCAGAGTGCTTTCTGACATTCCGATGCGGATGGCCAACTCTGCTTGCGTCATTTTCTTAGATTTCATCAAATCCTTAATGCGGTCACGGATTGTACCGGGTAAGAAAACCTGCTCCATCGCAGCACCTCCAATCATTTCAGTTTATATTTCTTATTCGCACCTCTGCCAATGATGTCAATCAGTTCATTTTCGTACATCTGTCTGGCAAGCAGATAAGCTCTTGTCTTTTTGATGTTCAGCAGTTCCTGCAGATCTTCATCTGTCATTTCACCATACTCTGCCAGATAATACATCACCGTTTTCATCTGATGTGTAATGACTACAGGTGCTTTTCCAGTTGCCTCTGGTACATCTTCAGCAACGGCACCATCTGCGTTCATGTTTGGCAGAACAATTTTGAATGCGTTGGTTGTAACCTCAATGCTGGGCTGAACGGAGCAGTTTTCGTACAATTTGAAAATACGGCGAATACCGGTTCCATAACTCTCGATCAAACGCAGACGGTGGAATACTTCTGCCAGTTTCTTGTTTCTCGGCTGAGAAACACCGATGCGAATATCCTCAGTTGAAAGGCCGGGCAGCAACCCACCAAGAGATATGAATTCCATTTTGCTGTCGTTTACATTGATGATGATACTGCCGCTGAAACCGTAATCACGATGAACAAGCGCATTGAGAAGTGCTTCACGAATTGCTTCTTCGGGATAATCCTTTTTATCTGTGCGGATAACACCTTTGATCGCGGAAGCGGTTTTATTGCACAAAGCAAGATAATTCACGGAATCCTCAAACTGCTTGAACACCGAGCCTCCAAATTCCTTGCTGTCCCGGAACTCCGTGCAAAATTCATCATTGAATACGGCAATTTTGGTAGTATGAAGGCACTGGTCAGACAGAAGCAAGGCAAGATTGGTGAAAATGTCGTTCTGCGTGATGCCCAACGCACGATATTTCTCAACAGAGAATTCAACACCATATCGCTTAAAAGCTGTTTCTGCGGCAGCGAAAGTTAAATCCTGATCCAAACAGCGAGAAGACTCAAAATTGCCGTCATCCGATTCTTTAATCATTTTTCGGATTTGGTCAGGTGATGCCTGCACACTGGATGCACCCTGACGAACATAAACACCGGTGGGTTTCATGCCCTTAGCTTTCAGATAATAGGGTTTATAGCTGCCTTCTCCTACTTCAATCTGAATGACCTTGTTGTCCTGGAGTATATATCGCACAAACATGGTAACATCCGGTGCAATAGCATCACGGATGCCATTTGTGATGCGGGTATAGGTTTCATCCACATTGTCAATGTCAATTAAATCACCCTTATCATCAATGCCGAGATAGATCACGCCGCCGTCCGTATTTGCAAATGCAATGACTTCCTTGTAAATGTCATCGATCATCTGAGATTTATATTCAATGCGCTCGCTTTCATATTGCATATACAGCACCTCCGTTGTAGCTTACTTATATTATACTCATATTTTCATGATTTTCAACAGAGCGAAGTGAAAATTCACTTTTCATTCACTCTGATCTGTGAAAATCATTTTTACACCGACTCACCGCCCTTCCGTACTTGCATTTCTGCAAGATTACGGGAGGGCTTTTTGATTTCTTGCAATACCTCCTGATTTTTTCGGTCTAAGGCTTTTTCTCCGTATATTCAGTTGACAAAGAAATTTGTCGGAAATATTGAAAGGAGAAATGCCTATGACAATTTCTGAAGCCGTGAAAACAACGGTCGCGCCGAGAATGGCGGCGGAACATTTCGGGCTGAGTGTCAGCCGAAACGGGATGGTCTGCTGTCCCTTTCATGATGACCGGCACCCGAGCATGAAGCTGTATGAGGATCATTACCATTGCTTCGGGTGTCAGGCGAACGGTGATGTGATTGCATTCACATCGAAGCTGTTCGGCATCACACCGCTGGAAGCAGCGCAGAAGCTTGCCGCTGACTTTGGCATCCGTGAAGACAGACCGTCCGTACTGGCGAAGTTAAAGATGTATACGACACAGGCTGAGAACGAAAAGCTTTGCTTTCGGGTGCTCAGCGAATATCTGCACATTCTGCAGGATTGGAAAAAGAGGTGCGCACCGCAGACACCGGAGGAGGAGCCGGATGACCGTTTCGTGGAAGCCTGTCATATGCTCGAATGTACGCAGTATATGCTGGATCTGTTGACCATTGGTTCACATGAAGAAAGGGCAGAACTGGTAAAAGACATGATGAAAGATAACAAAATCACACTTCTGCAGGAGCGCCTGCAGGAAATCAAGGAGGAAATGAATGAGTAAACATGAGTACGCCGGTGAATTACCTTTTTGGTATGACGGCAAATCTGTGAATGAAGTCGGATTCTGTGAGGAGTTTCTTCAGCAGCATCCGATGGTGTGTGTGGGCGGCAGTTTCTTCACCAAGGATGGCCGTATCACTGATGAAGAAAGTGTCCGCAAGAAAATCTATGAAATGCTTCGCCCTTTTCTCACCTGCGGCCTTGCAAAACGGGCATCGGGACTTCTGGAAATGGTGAAACTGGAAGCCTATGTTCCCAACCTGCCGGTACACGAAGATCGAATCCATGTGGCGAACGGCACACTGTTTCTCGGCGGCAAGTTTCGCGCAGAAAAGGAATTCTGCCGTAACCGTCTGCCGGTCAAATATGATGCCAATGCTCCGCAGCCAGTCACATGGCTGCATTTTTTATCGGGACTTTTGGAGGACGAGGACATTCTTACTTTGCAAGAGTACCTCGGCTATTGCCTTCTTCCCACTAACCGTGGGCAAACCATGATGCTGCTGAAAGGCAACGGCGGTGAGGGCAAAAGCCGCATCGGGGTTGTGATGCAGAAGATGCTGGGTGACAACCTGAAAAACGGCAGCATTGCCAAGGTGGAGCGTAGCCCTTTTGCCAGAGCTGATCTGGAGCATCAGCTTGTGATGGTGGACGATGACATGAAGATGGAAGCTCTGAAATCCACCCACTATCTCAAGTCGCTGATTACGGCTGAAATGCCCATGGATCTGGAACGCAAGGGTGAACAAAGCTATCAGGGAGAAATGTACGTCCGCTTTCTGGCGTTCTCCAATGGTGATCTGGAATCTCTCTACGACCATTCGGATGGATTCTACCGCAGACAGCTGATCCTGTCAGTTAAGAAGAAACCGCTTGACCGTGAGGATGACCCTTTCCTTGCGGACAAGCTCTGTGCCGAAAACGAGGGCATTTTTCTTTGGTGTCTGGATGGTCTGCGGAGGCTGATTGGAAACAATTATCATTTCACTGAAAGTGACCGCACCAAGGATAACCGTGTGGAAGCCAAGCGAGAGGCCGACAATGTGCTGCTGTTCATGCGTTCGGAAGGATATATTCGGCTGAAAGCTGACAGTACCATCACTTCTGCCGATTTGTACGCCATCTATACCATGTGGTGCAACGATAACACCTATAAACCATTGGCAGCGCGGACGGTCAGCATGACCTTGAAAAAGCACGCCGATGAGTTCGGTATTGAACACGATAATCACATCACGAATCGGCTCGGCAAACGAGTCAACGGCTTCTGGGGCATCGAAGCTTTGGTGGCACCGCCGGTTTTATGAGATCAGACACAGAAAACACTATCCCATCCATCCCAAGCATCCCATGTGGGATAGATGGGCGGATGGGATGGAGAATTTTCAGTTTACCTGCAATGGAGGATGCAATGGGAAGAATTTATTTTAAGGAACTGCCGCTGTTTCACTTGTAC
>ENA-ORRW01000961-ORRW01000961.1-human-gut-metagenome-genome-assembly--contig:-NODE-961-length-30397-cov-17.282414_pt1 | contig 30397 bp, 21 predicted proteins | sample MGYA00242183_ERZ509150 | MGnify/ENA primary metagenome ERZ509150 (study PRJEB26280, sample SAMEA2338639) | human gut metagenome | biome: human gut; feature: human-associated habitat; material: faeces... | reverse complement strand
CGCATAACTCGCTGCCTTGTATGCGGCATGGTGATAAGCCTTGCCACCGCCACCCGGGAATCCCACGATTTCAATCGTGGGAGGTGTCAAACCTGAGACTTTCAAAGACTTCTTGCAAATAATATACCATATATTTGACTGGTAGTCTTCACAAGCTTTCCTCACCATGTTGTCGTAATTGCACAAACCCAAATATGTGATAAAGAAGCCGTTCCATAATGGTTCGGCTTCTTTTTTGTTATTTGTATCGTTGAGAAGTTACTTTTCACTTTCCGCGAAATTTGTTTTTCTGACTTATTGCCAAGGCTTGCGAATCGCATATGATAGAAAATGTACGGAAGCAAAAAGCAATGCGTGCAGGGACGTTGAAGCGTGGCGCTCAGCCAAAGTGCCTGCAAAAACGCCGCTGTACAGAAAGGAAATCGCATTATGCAGAAAATTATGCAAAAAGTGACCTCCGTAGCATTGGCCGCCAGCATGCTGTTTTCGATGATGTCCACGACCGCACTTGCGTTCGCAGACGAAACCGGAGACAGCACCTCTGTTTCGACCGATGTCACGGATGCCCCGGCTGCGGAAGAGGCAGATGCGGTGGATTCCGGTAGTTCAAATGATGCCGACTCCTCTGATGCCACTTCCGCGCCGACTATCACGGATGTTGTGGACCTGACGCATGAATCGTATGAGGATGCCAACTCTAACGATGAAACTACTCAGGATGCAACGTCTGATGTGGTGGAAGGGGAAGAGACTTCTGAATCGGATGCCAGCGACACAGAAGTCTCTACTCCTGAAACTGCAGAACCCACTTTCGTCGGTTTGCAGACAGTAACGCCGGAATACGGCGATAAACTGACTGCGGATGTTGGCGATTCTGTCACTCTGGATGCTCTGCTGAATCGTGACGATGTATCCGTCACCTATCAGTGGCAGCGCAAGCAGAACTTTGCTGTTGATACGGCGTTGGCTCTCTACAACTACGAAGAGGACGAGCCTACCTGGTACAACTTCGTTATCGAAGATACCACAGAGCACACCGTCCTTGAAGAGCGTCCCGACTATGTCTGGCAAGGCTGCGAGATGTACTACGCTGTAGTCGATGCACTCGATGAAATCGGTGCTGATTCCAGCGATGTCCAGATTGCATACCACACTCCCAACTTCGTTCTGGATGGCTACACCATCACCGCTGCCAATACCAAAGACGGCACCGTTGAAGTCTATGCTTCTAACGGAGAGAGCACCTACACCGCACATCTCAACGATGACGGCAAGTGGGAATTCTCCGATGAAAGCACTGCAAACCTGAAAACCGAATGGCAGGATATTGAGGGCGCAACGGAATCCACCTACACTTTTGAAGTGACGGAAGATGACCTGTCCGCCAACTATCGCTGCCGCATTGTTGTGACCGATGAAGCATACCGCGAGGAAAACTTCAAGGCTCTCGAAGATTTGGGCAATGAGCTGACTGACGAGGACAAGGCCGGAGATATCATTCTCCAGACGGTTCAGTTCAGCGTCAGCCTGCCGGAAGACGAGAACAGCAGTGACGTTGCTACTCAGAACATGCCTGATACGGTTGTTATGCTGGCAGACACGTTCTCTTCTCGCTCCGCTGACAGCATTGCCATTTCCTCGGATAACCAGTGGATTACTGGCCTGGACAGCAACTACGAGTACATCACCAAGAACATGTACGACCAGGTGACTGAATGGTTCAAGGCTGGTAAGATTGATAAAGCTACGGCTGACCGTTACTGGACTCAGATTGGCGGTGTTTGGAGTGATTCAAAAGTCGGAACCGCCAATGTTCTGGATGATAACGGCTTTCCCACTGGTGCAACTCGTCAGTACATGGAGTTCCCGCTGACGGATGGCAATATGTTGGAAGTCAACTCTGAATGGTATGGTCAGACCGTTTATTTCCGTCCACACAACGACAGTAACGATTGGAATCTGACTGGCACTGCGGTCAATGTTCCCGCTTACATTGCTGTTCTTCGCAACAATGGTAGTTATGGCACTGGCGCATCTGGTACAAAATACAAGGATGCTGTTGTGTTTTTGAATCCTTGGGTATCTGATGCAGGTCGTATGTATGCAAATTTCATCAATTTTGTATCAGATAACGGTTGGCTGCTTAACACAAGTGGAAGTGGCCATTTGAGTCAACATATTACAGTTCTTTCAGTTAAAGCGGAGCAATTCAACCAGGACCCTGACCGATATATGATGGATGCTGAGGGTAACTACCGTATTGACTCTATTGGCTGGGGCGTCTGCGTTAACCAGGAACCTGACCTTTCCGGTAAAGCCTATTATGCTATCAAAGCGTTTCTAAGCCAGGGTTACGGCATGTGTGTTGGCCACGATACAATGTATGCCTATGCTGGTTCCTGGTATGATGCTCATGAGGCTGGTTACACCGACCCCGGTTCTCGTGACTATTACGAGGGTGGTCGTTATGGCCCTGATAAGAATGATACCTCTACCCGCTATTACGTTCTTAACAGTGTTCCTAACATTGACAATGGCCATTGGAACATGAATGCTCTGATGGGTGCGAACGGTGGTAACATCGATTCTGGTACAGTTCTTCCTACTGACGCTATCTCGATGATTCTGTCTACCGGTGGTTCTCACAGTTCCTACGGCAAAGCTGGTATCATGTACGGCTCTGACCAACTGAGCGTAAAACTGAAGCCTTACTCCAATTCTCAGGCCCAGAGCGTTGTTAAGTACCGTAATCCTACCAACTTCCCGTATGATGTTCCGACTGGTAGTACCATTGCGGCTTCCAAGACTCACTCAAACTCTCAGGTTGCATTTGGTCCTATCTGGGTTGATTATGCAGGTGGTAACGTGACTGGTGCTGAGTTCGGTTATAACCCGGACCCGACGACTAAAACCATCACCGATGAAGAAACTGGTCAGTCCTGGTTTGGTACAAGTAACTTCTATCTGTCAGGTACTGGCAACTTCCTTATGAACCAGATTGGCCATTTGCCTGATAACAAAGCGACCAAAGGTGAAGCTTCTCTGTTTGCCAACACTGTCATGTACATCTCTCAGCGCAAACAGTGCGAGATTTGTGCGGCACAGCAGAATGGTCAGGAAGACGTTCATTTCGTGATTCGCGTTTCCTCTGTCAACGCACAGCAGGTCCTGTCTGCTTTGCAGAATGGCGGTACTTTCTGGTATCCGCTGAATGGCTGCTATCAGCTGACTGATGACCTGACTCTGCCGGAAGGTTGGAAGCCCATCAAGAACTTCTCCGGTCACTGGAACGCAGACGTTTATAAGGTCAAGCTCGCAAGCAACAATCAGCCTGTGTTCGATAACACAAGCGTGACTGCAAACGGCATGTACACCAGCGGCAAGAACAACGGCTGGAACCTTGGTTCTGATATGACCAAAGGTACGCTGCCGATTCTGAAGCTGGACAATCAGCCGGATGTTCGCATCACTGGTGTTGCCCGTGTTGTTGGTGACCTGAATGCTTTGTTCCCGACCTCTTACGGCGTGACCGATTATACCGGTTACAAGGTTGTTGTTCATGGCTCCGATGGCGTTGACTATAACTGTGTTGTAAACAGCGATAGCAAGTACGTTATCTCGAACCTGCCGACCACTGGTATGATGCGTGCCGATGTCATCGATAAGAGCGGCAACAAGGTCACTCAGTTTGGCATGATTACAGTTGACGTACCGAACCATTTCTGGAACGACACTGAGACCCATCCGTTGCAGCTGATGACCCCGACTGCTGACCCAATTGAAGACTATAAGGACTGGGAAGGTCCGGTCAACAAGACGGTTGACAGTAAGCTGTATTACAATGAACAGCTGAAAGCCTCCGATGTTACCTGGTATTACCGCATTATCTCCGTTGACAACCAGGTTGGCGATTGGGTGAAAATCGGTAATCCTGGCACTTCCTTCGATACCTCTGACGGCACTGTGAGCGGCAAGATTAACAGCCTGACGTTCACTGCAGCAACGGACAGCGACTTGCCTTATACGACAAGCTCTGTAAGTTACTCTAAGTTGGATTACACCACAAACCGTATTCAGTTCAAGTGTGAATATACTCTGAGCGGCGCGGTATATTCCAGCATGGATAAGGCTGAAGATGGCCGTAACGGTTATGTTGACGTTGAAATCCGCCCGATGTATATTGAGCAGGCTTTTGACCGCCGCATCTCCGTTGGTGGCAGCACTTCCTTCTCCTTCGATGCGTTCTACTGGAAGGGTGTTGAGGATGGCCTGACCTACGAGGTCCAGTACCGTGATGCAAGCGGTAACTGGGTTGCGGTTGGTAGTGATTCCACTCTATTCCCGTCCTCTAAGTACAAAATCAGTTATGTAACGAAAACTGATGATAACGATGCTTTGGGTGGCGGTGTCTGGTATCCGTCCGATTTCTGGATTCCGGATTCCTTCACCGGCAGTGATGCGAAGATGAATGCAGGTAAATCTACATTCAATAAGCACACCACCGTCACGCTGGAACTCTCCAACGCAGCGATGGATTGGGATGGCACGGATTTCCGCTGTGTCTTTACCTATAAATCCACCGGCCATACCATGAGTACCGATACCACCACGGCAAACGATATTGCCCAGTCTCGTACCGGTCACCTTATCATCTATGCACCGCCCATTACAATGACTCCGCTGAAAGCTCAGTCTCTGCTGCTGAATAACTACGATTCCAGCAACGGCAACCTTGCATGGACAACCCCGGCTTCCAACCCGAATAATGGCCGTAGCCCGAAGGAAATTCCTTTGGATGCTATCAATCCTGATAAACTGGGCCAGGGTGGTAAAGCCTATGGCGCAGCAGGTGATAACAAGGCCATTTATACCACAAAGATTACCTATTACGGTAATAAAGACAGTGCTCCCACCATTAAGTGGTTGTACAGTGATGTGGCAGGCGGCGGCAGCCTCTCTCAGTTCAAGGATGTCGGTGATGCCGTCACATTGAAGTACAGCGATGTTGGCAAGAAGATTGGCAACATCAGCAAGCTGAACAGCCGAGTGGCTGAACTTGAAAAGAGTTTCATGTCCAGCGGCAAAGCATTCAATAAGTTCAGCGGCTACATTAAGCTGGAAGCAATGTATCCGACTGAATCCAAGGACTTGAACAACAGTTCTTATGCGGAATGGAACGCTATCGTGTCTTTGTACATTGATAACGCTACCAACCCGATGGATTACGGTAACACGCACTTCTATTTCCGTTGCCAGGCTGAAGCTCAGTACATGCAGAACTGGGATAGCGCCGATATGAAGCCCTATACCACTGCTGCTACCGATGCTTACAACTTCGACCGCAATGTGAACTCCAGCAATCCGGAAGACCATCTGTATAAGGATATCAGCCAGTCCTCTTACGGCGCTGAACTGGTTCTGGATTACAACATTTCCATTAAGGCCAATGTTCCGAACAAAGCTACGAAGAAGCGTAATACTATTACGACTGCAAATGGCAGCGCAAAGGACATTTCGACCCTGCGGAATGAAATTTCCGAAATCAACACAGCTCTGAATAACGGCGGTGCGGTTTACAACTACAAAGACCTGGCGATTATCGCTCCGAATGGTCTGCGTTACATGGAAACCTACTTCATCGCGGGGAATGGCGTAAATAACCGCTCCGGTATCGATTCCCGCGACACTGTGGTTATCGATAACAAGATTCGCAACTCTGACGGTAAGTGCTTTACGGACCTCTTCGAAAAGGTTACGGATGATGAATTCGTCAACAAGCGTCAAGGCTTCGCTTACCGTTCTAAGAGCGGCAACACGATTCCGAAGGAAACTTGGGAATGGTTCTGGCGCAATGCTATCTACTACATCTGCTATGATGCTCCGACCACAAAGGCCAACATGGACCAGGTGTATTTCTACATTGATGAACAGAACAGCGGTGCATCCTCTTCTCAGGTCTACTCCGAACCCAACAGCACTTCGAAACCCTATTCTATGTACACTGCTCCGTATACCGGTGAGTATATCATCACTCTGAACGGTGCAGGCGGCGGCGTCGATAACCAGTTTGGTCTGTCTCCCGAACGCACTTCGCTTGGCGGCAAGACCACGATTCGCGTCAAGGCGGAAAAGGGCGCGACGCTCTATTTCGTCAACGGCGGTGCTGGTTCTCATGACCCGACCCACTATGTCAACGGCGCATCGAGCCCCGATGCCAACGCTAAAGTCGTCGTTCAGGGCGGCTATAACGGCGGCGGTAACGGCGGTATCATGATGAAGGAGCGCTACACTCACTGGAGCTTGAAGGGTGCTTCTGGCGGCGGTGCTACTACCGTGGCTGTCGGCATCATCGGCACAGGTCGTTTGGCCGAGTACGGTGACGAGAATAATGCTAAGAAGTATGTTCTGGGTGTTGCAGGCGGTGGTGGTGCTAACCAGCACGGCGCTTGTGATGCTACCGGCGGCTCCGACAATAACGGTGTCCTGCATGTCTGGGGCGGCTTGCTCGGCGGCGGCGGCCCGTTCGGTCAGGGTATGTCTGGCGGCGACTTCTCTATGTTCCTCGGCGGTATTACCGATGGTTCTTCTGAGGTCGGTGTTGAAGGCCCTGGCGGTGGCGGCGGTGGCTGGTATGGCGGCTACGCCAACGAATCCTCTAAGCTCGCCAATGCAGATGGTTGGGGCAGCTGTAAGCGCGACGGCAACGGCGGTTTGAGCTGGGCCGCAAGCGTTGGCACTACTCTGACCGACGCAGGCGGACACAAGGTTCAGGTCTTGGAAGTCAACATCAGCCCTGATGGCGGCGGTTCCGGTTCTGAACAGGCTGGTAATTCCAGCATTGAGCTGGTCAAATCCTCTGTTTCTCGTTTCTCTCGTAACGGCAAGAATGCTTTCGATACCGCATACGAAGATACCGACCCCGATTCCGGTATTGAGGAACAGCATGTAACCATTACTATCACTGCAGCCAATAAGCTGTATGATGGTAGCCCGGATGAAGCCACTGTCAGCGTTTCCGGTAACTTGTCTTCTACCGATATGGATAATATCGTAAAGAACACCAAGATTACCTACGCTAACCGCAAAGGCACACTGACAGCTGCTCCGAGCGATGCTTCTACTGACCGAAATCAGTATCCTCGTTCCGACTGTGGTTCTTATACCGCAACCGCAAAGTGCTCTGCGACGGGGTATATCATCACCTATCGCTATGAGAACACTAATCCCGGCCATACGTATGATGGCAGTAGCCCGAGCGGTATTGGTGATACCGTCAAGTTCGATATCTATCCTCGCGGATTGACGATTATCGGTACTGGCGATAAACCCTATGACCGCACCAGTAAGGCGACTCTGGAAGATGTTCATATCGCTCCTGGCGGTTTGATTGCCAAGGACGAGAACACTGTGAAACTTAGCACCACTACCGTAACTGGTAACTATACGGTCGATGGCAGAAATGTCAGCGATGCTGGTGGTCCTTATGTCGTTATCCGTACCAGTGAACTCTACCTGGTCGGCAATGGCGCAGGCAACTACTACATCGAAAAAGAAGACCTGTCTGGCTCTATCACTCCTCTGGATTTGTACGTTCACAGTATTTACCTGGAAGACCCGACTTATCCTCGTAACGTCAAGCACTATGACGGCACAACGAAAGCCACCATTAAGGATATCTTGATTGATGGTGTGCTTGAGGGTGATGACGTTAAGATTAAGGAAGAGACCCTTCCTGGCAACTATAAGACCAAGGACGCTGGTCAAAAGCTGAAAGCAGATGGCACCGTAAGCTCCAATTGGCCTTATGAGTTGGACGAAAACCCGATTACGGCAGATGCTCATCCGACATTGACTGGTAAGGACGCTAAGAACTACCAGATTACAAAGGAAAAGTATTCTGGTGCTATCGCTCGCGCTAACCTGACCGCACAGGTTGCAAGTTGGCGTGGACTGTATGGTGACGGCGTGGGGGAAAAGCCCTGGCACGATAAGAAGGCTTATGGTTACGGCACTGCGGCTTCTGCAGGCTGCTGGCTGGAAATCGATGGTCTGGTGCAGGGTGATACCTTGACTTTGGACCAGAGCTACAAGAAGTCTTATTTCAAGACTCTGGTAAATGGTCACGAAGACCTGGTTCCTGACGAATCGACTCCTGTTGGCACTTATCCGTTGACTTATGTCGGCTTGACTGAAGCTAATTACCCCGTTCTGAAGAACTACATTGTCATGGTTCTGAATGGCCGCTTTGTCGTTGACCCGCGTCAACTGCATGTGACGGTTCTTGACAGCGATAAGATTATCTACAACGAGAACCCGAACTTCCATGTGAACATTCAGATGGAAGATGATGATGCAAATCTGATTGATGTCGTGAGCGACGTTGACGCTACTCCGATTCTGGATGCAAAGCTCAAGGCAAAAGATACAGTCAGCAGCGTCTTGTACGTTGCGGGCGGTAATCCCTCCAACCTGACTCAAGAATTTGTGGATGCCTACGATTATCGTAAGCAGGAAAATGTCAAGGAAAGCAAGACCAATATCCCGTTTGTGACCGATTGCACCATCAGCTCCCTGCCTCTGTACGCAGATGGTACGAGCACCGATGATGATTTTGAGTGGAACTACGAGGATAAGACCTGCGATTTCTGCCATTACAACCACAAGCTCCTGGCTCCGTATCTGGTAACTATCAACACCGACACCAAGAGTGGCCCTGCATTGGATGTTCATACGGTCGTTAACCCGAATGGTGAAACGGTCCGCAACTACGAGCTGATTATCCATGATGGCGGCCTGTATGTGCATCCGGCTCTGCTGAAGGCTACGGTTCCTCTGTACGTCTGTATGTATGGCAGCACCACAAGTGGTGAGGTCAAAGAGCCTACCAACTACCGCATCACGAACTACTCTACTGTGGCTATCCAAATCAAGAATATCAAGGCCAATGGTCCTTGGCTGATGCGTGATATGCCTGGCATGGAGTACTACCCTGACGGCGAGTATGGCAACTCGGTATACGACATGACAAAGAACCGTCTGCGCCGTGGCGAGCTGTACATGCGTCTGCGCGATACCGTCCTGACTCAGGGTGATAACGCAATTGACCATAGCGATACGGCTTGGGTCATTCCGAAAGCTACCGGCGATTTCATCAACAACAACATCACTGGCCGCGCAATGCAGGTGCCTATGGCAGTCTACATTGCAACCGGTAATGTGAATGAATCCGGTGTCTGCACTCCGGTCACGAAAGTGACCTACACGATTGCTCCGTACGGTGGCGTGATGCCGAACGATGCGGACTTCGAGAAAGTGCAGTCCCAGCCGTGGCTCAAAGACGCAAAATAACCTTTCCAGTGTGACCTGATGGTCGCTTCTGTACAACATTTGAGGGCAGTCGAGAAATCGGCTGCCCTCTCTTTTTGTTTTCGGTTCTAACCAGATAGCAGCTACTCCAATTCCGAAGTGGCTGATTTTTTGCGCGTAATAACTGAAAAAACCTCTGTTAAAACCAATCGTTGCGGATTTGTGCGATTCGCAGATAATAAAGCATGTAAGCATGAAAAGTACCAATTTGAATAACACCAATTACAACGAAAGGACTGCATTATCGTGAAACGATTAAAACAGATTGTCACAATCGGCTGCGTTGCGGTGGTCGCTGCGCTGCTGATGGCTGGATGCGGTGAGCATCGGCTGGTATCGATTTCAATGCCGGAAACGATAGATTTGAAGCTCGGTGAAAGCACCGTGATTGAGTTGACCGGAACTCTTAAAAATGGCACTGAGGTGACGGGAGACCAGCTCACGCAGCTTCTCGAACATCGAGGAATGACATTTGAGAGCTTTGCGCCGAGCGTTGCATCTTTGGATGACACGCTGCGCTTGACGGCCAACTCGTCCGGCAGAACGGAAATCAATATCTATAGCCGGGATAACAAGCTGAACTGCAGCGCGGAAGTGACTGTCGTATCTCCGCTTGAAGGCTTTGAGATGGATGATATTATCACTACTACTGATAACAATTTAGTGAATCCCGAATACACCACAATTCCCGAAACGGCTGATGTGGGTGAAGTTACGGTAAGTGTTGGGGATGAATCGATTGCCCGAGTGGAGAACAATAAGATTGTTCCTCTGAAAGCCGGAACCACCACGGTCACTATCACGGCAGATAATGGTGTGTCCAAGACTGTGAAACTCAAGGTCAAGCAGGCTCCGAAAGAGCTCTATGCCGATAACCTAGAAGTCGAAATCGGAGAGACTAAGACGATTCATGTCTATACTGATGTTCCTGACCCTGATACGGATAACGATAACAGCCTGTATGAGTTTGAGAACACCGACAATTCGGTTTGTGCCGTCAACGTTAAGGGTGAAGTGACAGGCATTTTGGTCGGCACCAGCAAGGTCAAGGTTACGAACAGCAGCGGCCTTGAGACAACAATGACGGTAAATGTTGTACCGAAAACCGCACACATGACGCTGACTTTTGGCGCATCTGAGGATACCGAAAGCACCAACGAAAACACTGAAAATCAGCCCGCAGAAGCCACTGACAACGCCGATTCCAGCCAGGATAGCGTGGGAGGTGATGAATGATGAGACATATCAAGAAGTTCGCAGCACTGCTCCTTGCAGCTATCTGCACCATGATGGTCCTGACTGGATGTGTGGATAAGGCTTCTCTGTATGATGATACGCAGCAGATTGCGGCTGGGAAAACGGCGTATTCGGCGACCGGGTATCAAGGTGGCTATGTAATGGGCGATGGGTCTTTTGACTTCACGGCAAGCGCTGATAAGCTTGTAGGAGCCGTTGAAGCGTTTGATATTGATGTCAAGAATGAATCCACCCTCGTTGACTGCTATACGACTGCTGATACGACAAGCGGCAAATTCAAGATTCTGCTCGTCCACACTGACAACAAACAGATTGTTGCTGAGTACATCGATGACGCATACAGTGACCTGGTTCTTCCTGTCGGTAACTACAAGGTTTATCTTGTAGGCAAGGACAATGCAGCGTTCAATGTTAGTATCAGCCTTTACTGCTTTGGCGAAAATGTAAGCTGGTACGAACCGTCTAAAAAATAAAACATAGTTTCTTTCAGCGCCCTGGGACGAAAAATCCTGGGGCAATTTTTAATTTTTCAAAAATATTGTTGCGGAAGTGTGCGAATCAAAGATAATGAAAACATAGGGCAAAAAAGCACGTTAATCGCTGAAAAAAGTGACTGCCTTTTCTTTTTTTGTCTTGTTTTGGAAAGCAAATGTGTCTTTTCGAGAGCATCCAAAAAAAACGGTGTCACAAGAACAAATTACAATGTACCTTTTCAAAAATAACAAGGAGGTTTTTATGAAATCCACCAAAAGCGTCAACAGCAGCGTGAGCAGTGCCATTGCGGGTGAATGGGAAACCCCGGATGAACTGTTCCAGGAACTTGACCGCGTTTATCATTTCACTTTGGATGCCTGTGCCCGCCCCGAAAATACCAAGTGCCAGAAGTTCTTTACCAAGAAGGAAGATGGTCTTGCACAGGATTGGCGCGGCAATGTCGTGTATTGCTGCCCTCCGAGCGGGACCCGAAATCTGCGCCTGTGGGTTGCGAAGGGTGCTGCTGAGGGCAAGAAGAAGAACACGACCGTTGTCATGCTGCTGCCGGTATCGACTGATGCTGCCTGGTTTCAGGAACACATCTATCTCCAGCCTGGCGTTCGGGTGCATTTCCTGCCGGAACGAGTTAAGTTCACCAACCGTCTGCTGCCGTCCTATGCAAAGTATGGTCAGAACGGAACAAAGGACCCTGCTGGTGGTATGCGGCCGTCCATGGTTGTTGTGTTCACCGGCTCGAAACGCAAGTTCTGCTGTGAGTCAATAACCCACGACTAAAGTCGCGGGCTTGCTCCGGCAAGTCTGCGCTTTAGGAGTGTCCGTAAGGATATGTTGACTACCCTATGCGCATTAAGTTGCGCCCCGTTATAAGCGAATAGACAGTTACCGTACGGTGTAAATCCTAGCCGTGCGCTCTAAGGCAACACATCACGTAAAGCTGAGGCAAAGCCGACAGGTGTGGCTGCATCAAGCCGCTTATGACCTTGGGGAAGGATTCTTACCCTCTTCGGAGGAGTGAGCAGCTTCTTTTTAGCTGCAATTTTATCGAAAGGAGCATGGCATCATGCAATATGTGTATGTACTCAGTAAACACGGCGAGCCCATGATGCCGTGCTCACCCGGAAAGGCTCGTTTGCTATTAAAGCAGCAAAAAGCATGCGTTGTAAGGCGCACACCGTTTACCATCAAGCTCCTGTACGGAAGTGCGGGATACAAACAACCTATCACTTTGGGCGTTGACGCAGGCAGCAAGCATGTTGGTTTGTCTGCATCTACTGAGAAGCGCGAACTCTACCGTGAGGAATTTACTCCTCGCAACGATGTAGTAGAATTGCTTTCTACGCGCAGGCAGAACCGCCGTTCGAGACGCAACCGTAAGACCCGTTACCGTGCACCGAGATTTGATAACCGCGTCCATAGCAAGCATAAAGGCTGGCTGGCACCTTCAGTAGAAGTGAAAATTCAAGAGCACATCACCATCATTAAGCGCATCTGCAAAATTTTGCCTATCTCTCTTGTAAGAGTAGAAACAGCAGAATTTGACACGCAGCGCTTGAAGGCAATGCTTGCTGGAAAACCTCTACCGGTGGGAACAGACTATCAGCTTGGTGAGATGTACGACGAATACAATGTCCGTCAGTATGTCTTGAAGAGAGACAACTACACCTGTCAGTGCTGTGGCGCTCATACTACTGCCAAGAAGTTGGTCAAGCTGCATGTACATCATCTCGAAAGCCGTAAGACTGGCGGCAACGCTCCAAGCAACCTTGTTACTTTGTGTACCACATGCCACAAGAACCTTCACAAAGGAAAAGTGACCCTTGACGGCAAGGAACGCGGCAAGCCTCTTCGTGATGCTGCTTTCATGGGTATCATGCGCAAGACCTTAATGGCGCGTTTGAAAAAGGAGCTGCCTATCCCTGTTCAGGGAACTTATGGCTATATCACTAAAATGCGCCGTGAGCAAAATGACATCAAGAAGAGTCATACAAACGATGCTCGCTGTATTAGTAAGCATCCGTTAGCTGAGCCTTGCAGCGTTTGCTACCGTACAAAGGCTATCAGGCACCACAATCGGCAAACCCATAAAGCAAATTTCTCTAAAAAGGGTATCCGTAAAAGAAGCCAAATGCCCTATCTCGTTGAAGGTTACCGTTTGTGGGATAAGGTCCTCTACAAAGAGCAAGAATGCTTCGTTTCCGGGCGTCGCTCTTCGGGGAGCTTTACGCTTAAAAAGCTAGATGGTACAAGCGTCTCTAAAGGCGTGACATTCAAAAAGCTGCGACTTTTAGAGCCCGCAACAAATTATTTAATTGAAAGGATGTGAACGGGCAGTTCCTCCCACGACTGAAGTCGCGGGTCTCCTTGCCCTGATTTATGAAAAAGAAAATCACGATTGTGGATAAGGACCTGAACCAGCTTGTGGTTGTTGCAGATTGCAGTAGTGCTCTGTATCAGGACCGGGGCACGAAACTCGGTGAACAGAATCTTCTTTCCGATACTGCCGTCACCTTTAAGGTCTATGATGGAACGGTTCAAGTTGCTGTAATGATGGCAGACATCCTTCAGGTTCCGACCAAGCAGGGAACGATGGCGGATATCTGGCCTACTCCTGCCAATCCGCTTCCCGACAAGCAGCTTGCCATCAACTATCTCTGTGCCCGAAATGCTGAACGCCAGATGTTGTGCGACAAAGACCCGAAAGACAGCGTTGCAATGGTCCTGCCTATTACGACACATCTTTATATCGACTCTATCAAAGTCGAGAACGCCTATAAACGGCGCGGGATTGCTACCGGTATGCTGGACTTTGCTGTGAGCCTTGCTTTGCCCGAAACCATCGGCTTGTTCTGCGCCAATGAGGACGCGGAGATGAAAGCAATGCTGAAAGCCCTAAAATTCACTCAGTCCCCACTCAAGGCACAGAACATGCCCTGGAAAGAGAAGTTCTTTTATTACAAGCGCTTGAAGCGCCTGGCACGATAAAATATCAGGAGGTTTTATTTTGATGGAATCTAATAAACCGCTTCGTACACATCCCAAGATGACGAAAGTTTTGCTCGGCCAGATTGATTCACTGGATAAGGCAGGACATTCGGTTGAAGACATTGCAGCTACGCTGAATATTACTCCGGAAGCTGTTCAGCGTGGCATCGATAAGCTGATTGACCGGCGACGCTCTGAGATTCGTGCAACGCCTGGTGGTGCATTTACGGTGGCTTCTCAAAAGAAAACGGTCCGCGCCGTATGTGCCGAACGGAGCTGCCCGTGGCGCTGTGACGCGAAGGACTACTGCGTTTGGCCGACTTGCCTGAAGCAGGCTGTCAATCTTGACAAGACCGTTCCGGTATGTGCCAGCGTCGTGAGCAGTGAGCCAATGTCCAATAATGCAATGCCTGGTGCTGAGCCCAAAGTTGGGCCCAGTGCTGAAGCTAATACTCAAGCCCCGAATGTTTGAGAAGGAGGATTATGAATTATGTCTGAGAACCGCAGTTTGAACAGCTTGTTTGCTCGGCTGGATGAATCGAAAGCAAACCGCGCAAATGAAGCAAACCGTGAACATGAAAAAGCCGCAGAGGAAGCTGAAAAGGAACGCCAGAAAAAGAAGGTAGAGGAATCCGCTGTCGAAAAGTACCGCGTGTACGATGACGACTACGAGCCGGAGGTTATGATTCCGAAAGGAAACCCCGGCGCTGTGCAGCAGCCTGCTAAACCGAAAAAGGAAAAGAAGGGAACTAAGGAACAGGAGATGGATGAGATTACGGACGGGAATCCGTTTATCAACACTCTGTTCCGCCGCAGCAGCAAAACCCAGGACCAGAATCCGACAGCTGCCGCCAAGCCCTCTGCGCAACCTGCTGCACCTGCACAGCCTGCATCGGCACCGCAGCCTACGCCTGCCGACGTTCCTTCCCTGGACAATGAGCAGGAAGATGACACCCTCGTATTCCAGCACATTCTGGACGGTGCAAAGAGCCCTGACGCAAATGCCACTCAGAGCGTTTCTCAGCCCGAGAACGATGGGATTGAAATTGACCTGAGCGATATCGAAAACGACGCTGCAGAGCCTGTCAAGGGGGATGATGAGCCGATTGAAACCTCTTTGAGCTTCTCTCAGAACGAGCCTGAAGCCCCTGCTGTTTCGGATTCTTTCTCTTCAGAGATTCCGAACGAACAGTTTGTTATGCCGGATACCATGTCGGATAATGACGGGGCGCAGAAAGAATCGGTTCAAGAAGATGAAGCGGCCGAGTGGCCGAGTGGCATGAGCGCTCCTCATTTCGGTGAGGAAGAAAACTCTTCCAGTGACATCAAGCCTGTGGGCGATGAGGAAGCCAATGCTTTCCTCTATGCACGGTTCGACAAGAACAATCAGTATGGCGCGTTTGGTCTGTGCATTGATACCGGCAAGAATCTGATTCAGAGCTCTTACAGCGGAGATGCAGCCGATGAAGTGGAATATGCGCTGCGCGGCGCTATCGAGATGTTCCGGATTCTGGAAGAGCATGATATCCATGCTGTGACCGTCTATACGGAGCCGGAACTTTCCAAGGCGATGAAAGAGAACGCTCGCCGTCTTATTAACGGCAAGTCCGAGATTTGCCGCAAATACATCGAGATGTCCTGGAAGGCTATGACCAGTATCGGCATTGAGTTTGATACAAACCGGGATATCCACAGCGAGTATGCACAGCTTGCACTTGCAACGGCTCGCTATCTGGCGTTCCGGGAAGATGTCTAAGGGGAGGATGAATTGCTTATGAATCCGTTGGTCATTGCTGTTGATACCGGCAACAAGAACATCAAGACGCCGCACACTGAGCCGTTCAATTCGGGTCTTATCTGTCACGGTGCAATTCCTCCGGCAGTAAAGTCCGATACGCTTCTCTTTGACGGCAACTATTATACCCTTACTCAGTCTCGTATCCCTTATATGTACAATAAAACGACGGACTGGTCCTATTACGTTCTGACTCTCATTGCGATTGCCAAAGAGATGATGGCGATGGGATATGTACGTCCTGGCCAGAAGCAGGTCAAGCAGGATGTGTGCCTTGCGATGGGCCTTCCTCCGACTCACATTCACGACCTTGCTTCGGAGTACGATAAATATTTTGGTCGTGATGGTCGCCGTGTGGTGTTCACTTACAATAATGTGGATTTTGAAATCCGCATCGTTCGAGTAATGGTCTTCCCGCAGGGTGTGGCTGCGATTGCCCCTTACATGTCCAAAATCATGGCGCGACCTGAAGCTTATACTTATATCATCGATATCGGCGGTTATACCACCGATGTTGTGAAGTTCAGCCGTGGCGGTCAGGTTGATATGGCTTTCTGTGAGAGTTTCAACAACGGCGTTATCAAGATGTACGATGAGGTTCAACGTGCGGTCCGTAATCACTTCCAGCTTGATGTGGATGACTACACCATCGACAACATTCTTCGTTGTGGGTATAATCCAGGCAAAGAACTCAATGATGTGGTTCACACGACCGCACAGAATTATGCCCACACTCTGATTCGGTCCCTGAAAGAGAAAGGCGTTGACTTGACGCTATCTTATCCCGTGTTCATCGGCGGCGGCTCTATCTTGATGCGTCCCGTCATTGAGAGCGAACTCGGTCGTGATGATTATCTCTTCATCGACGACCCTCGCGCCAACGCGATTGGCTATAAAATGATGGCAGAAAGCAGGTTGGCTGCCGAAAATCGTTGATTGCGGGGTGATATACCTTGGCATCATCGCAACAAGATAAGAACAATCAGGTACGGTTGCCGGTTTACTTTAATCTCACAGACCCGAAGCAGAAAGCTGCTTACGATATCCTTAAAAATGCAGGATATGGAAAGCGGACGCCGACTATAGTAGATGCGCTTTTGAATTCTCTACAGGGTGTTCCCGAAAGCGTAGGCTCTGAGCAGGGCATTTCTGCTGCAGAACTTCGCATTGTGGTAGAAGAAGCCGTTGAGACGGCACTGCGCAAATATCTGTATTCCGGTTCTGCGATTAAGGTTCCTGAATCGCAAGTTTCTAAACAAGATATAGTGGTAAAGAAACCTTCCCGAGCACATAAATCTGAGCCTTCTCCGCCGCCAAGACAGCCAAAGCCTCTTGAGCGTCCCATAAGCAAGCAGATGCCGGAACCGGATGAACCGGCGGCTTCCGATGGAAATATGGATGTGCTGCTGTCTATGGCAGACGCATTTTATTAAAAAACAAGAACCCCGTACACCAGACTTGAACTGGATTGTACGGGGCTCTTTTTGCTTGTTGGATTATTTGTCTTGCTCTTTTTTTGCTTTTTTTTCGTTTTGAAGATTCTGTGCAAAAGCAGTGAGAATTTGTGCGCAGCGACGCCTTACCATAGCCGTGGAAGGGTCTTCTTTATTGAGATTGGCAATATCCGATGCGGCATTATAGATAATATGGGGACCAAGAGCTTCAATAGCAGCGCCTATCTGCATGTAATCACCAAAACGCTCTGCTCGGTCTTTTTCACTCTGAATATTGATGAGTTCTGAAATGTCGTAGTGGAAAACATAACAGAACGCCAACACCAACTCGAGCGGCATCTGCTTCGTGCCTTCCCGAATGTGTTGGATGGTTTTATAAGAGCATGTCGAACCGAGAAGCGTGTTGTAGAATGTCGTAACATTTAGCCCTGACGCTATTCTCTGAGCTTCCATTACAGACAATATCTGTTTCTGAGTTTCTTTGTTCCACGAATCAAGCGGCATCCGAATTTGATTTGCGTATTGAACAACGTTATCCATGGAAATGTCTATATCTTGATTTGTCAAACTCATGCACCTCCTGACAGTATTTCATGGGAGCATACCCCTATATACAGTATATCACAAAGTTGTATGAAACGCAATTTAATTCAATAGTATCAACAGTTTTGCGACCGCTGTCCATCATATTGTAATGTTTTGAATTTGGCTAGATAGCAAATTATACATATAGTGTGCTCAAAATTTTGGCACACACTATATATTGTGGTCATATATGCAATTTGCTCTTGCAAACCACTATATATTGTGTTATAATGCAAACATGATACAAGATATGGTGTCTCATTCATTGAAAAGTATTCTTGCGCGTTTGTGCGAATTGAATATCATTTGAGATAGTGGCTCACAATTGCTTGCGAACGACTATACTCCAAATTGAGACTGGAATTTCAACCAAAAACAAGAATATCAACTGAATACAAGAATCAATAACAATCACTGTATCGAGGAAGTGCTTTTATGGTATCGAACAAAAGACTTATCGTTGTGTACATTGAACAGGCAAGGATTCCAAACGAAACGACAAGCATCACAAGAAGTGAAGTACCCATCACCGGCGACATCGTGATTCACCATCGTGTTCAGAACGGTGCGAATAACAAGGTCATGGGCGACGGCTTCTTGAAAGAACTGTACGACATTCTTGATGGAACGGTCAGCGAGAACCTAAAATTTGAAGACGGAGCTTCTGTTTTTGTCTATACTTCCTGTGCAAGAAGCATTGAGAATTATGAGAATTTTGAACGAAATATTCGGTTTGGGTCCGATTTACCAGTACATAGTTTCCGAGCGTGCCAGAAAATCTTCAATCTTTGCAAAGAAAATCATTATGATTTGCACATGTCTGAAAATACAATGCTTGGTGAAACCATCAAAAGCGACGCGAGAGCTGAACTTTTGAATATTTTGAGGAAAACAGGGGAGAGGGGGAAAATGAATGATGGCACTGGAAAATAATCTGGTTGTGGATTCGGATGCTGAACTGAAAGCTTTCTTGAGTTCCATCCTGTCCTCGGAGGGAATTGTTGTGAACATCAATCGAACTTTTATTGCCTACAACAACGGCACGAACCGCAATAGGGTGTTTGCCCGATGCGCGAACCGGATGGCGCAAAAAGGAACCGACGAAAAATTCGTTGTCATTGCCTTGATGTGCTATCCGGCATTGAACTGGATTCTCAAAGCACGAGATATCGATGCTATGATTGAACAGCTCCATGATATGGATACGGATGGTTCAGTCCGTAACATTTCGGAGATTCAGTCACTGTTGGAAAACAGCACAGGTTACGTAAAGCCTCGTTTACATCTGGAAATGCGTAAACTTTTCTTTGCGAGATGCCAACAGCTGGTGGATGCAGTTGATGATGCGATGAATCGGGCGGTATTCCGGAGTGTTCAGCCTTGCAAGCCAGCCCGCATTTCACTGGCAATGGCAATGCTTCGTGGCTCTATTTTGGACAGCGACCCGGTATCTGCCGTTATGATTCGGAATAACTTTGATGGAATCATCGAAGATATTACGAAAGTCGGCGGCGAAGCCATCAAGGAACTGATTCTCCAGTTGGCTCCCAATGAGGGAGTTGTCCAGGGCGCTGAAGCTGCTTATCTCTATCACAACACAGAGGTACTGCTTCGTGAATATTCCCGTATCACGCATCCGTCAAGCGTTGACGGAAACAGTACCCTGCGCTTGATTGCAACTGCTGGCAATCAGTTGGATGCATCTGACCATAAATCGGATGCACGCTATGCTCAGGCACAGATTCTTTTGCAGTATGCAAAGTTGATTGGCGGCGCAATCGAGCTGCTGAAACAGTTCCCGGACGGTGACTCGAAACTCTACGATGTGCTGATGCTCGTCGTCAATGAGAAGTATGGCCCGAACGGAACCGATGAAGCAACTCTCGCCAAACAAGTAGGAATCAACAGCTCTTACTTTTGCGAAAAGAAACATCGCGCATATACCGCACTCTCTGCTCTTTTGTGGGGATGCGATATTGAGTCTTTGCTATCTTTGCTTAGCAAGGATTAGTTTTCTGTTACCCAAAATCGAGACTGGAGGTTCGACTAATCGAATTTCAGCTTGGTTTGGTAGATAACCCATAAGTATGTATTAACCTCGTGTCCCCTCATCAGGGATATGGGGTCGATAAAACACACGTAAAATCGAGACTGTAATTTCGACTAATGGCAGGAGGTTAGCGAAAATGGCAAGCAACAATGGTTATCTTACACACTGCCGCATCTGCGGTACACCGATTTTCAGCCTGGGGAACCGTCAATTTTGCTCTGCGTGCTACGCTCAGAACCGGCGCAATGCAGCACATCGCAGCAATGCGGAAGCCAAAATGAGAAGAGAACAGGCAAAGCGCGAGGAGGAAAAAATGAAAGCATCTAATAAAACTGTTACGAGCGCACAGGAATTGGCTATGAGAGCAAAGCTCTCTGAAATGGGTGGTATCTCTTACGGGGAACTGTCCTTGTGGGAAATGTCTCACGGCCTGGAATTCTCTGCATGGGAACACGAATGGGAAAAGCTCAACGGTGGCACGAATTCTGACGGCACCAAGTTCCCGGACCATCTGCCGGAAGGGTTCCCGAAGCGCCGTGTTCCGCCGGAGCATCCTTGGGTCCATTCGGCAGCCTGCCATGGCTAATCACCGGAAAAAGTATAAACGGTCTGAGGATTACCGATACCGGTATATCTTGAATCATCCCGGAACTTTTGGAAAGTTCTACATGTGCCCGTATTGTGGACGCATTATGACGCGCAATTCGATGCAGGTTGACCATATCATTTCCATCAATCTGGCTAACGAGCATCGGGCGTACCGAATCCTTGTTCCGAACGATGACATCAACAATATCCGAAATCTAACGGCTTCTTGCCCTGAATGCAATAACAGGAAATCTGATTCGGGCGGCGGCTGGATATTCCTTGGCCGATTCGGCAAGTACATCTTTATTTTGATTTGGGCAATTCTTCTTTTGTCTTGCTTAGCTTTTGTCCTATGCTGCATGTCTGGAACTCTTAAACGTGGCTTTTTGATTCCATATGTTGCAGATATTGCAAATGTTTTGCTGCACTGGTTTGCTGACACGATTGCTCAAATGTTTCGCGTTAATACATAACCCCACAACTATTGAAAGGAGATTTTTTCCATGGAACCGAATCCGATTCTGGGCGAGCCTATTGGCGTTGTCCATGTTACCATTAACGGCCAGAAAGTTCCGGCCAATGTCTACGCAGACCGCACCTGCGTTATGCCGGACGGTACGATTCGAAAGGTCAAGCAGGAAGTAGTTGATGCACTGCTCGCAAAGAAACGCGCGGCAGAAGCTCCGGCTCAGGCCCCTGTACAGCAGCCTGCCGCGTCTCAGCCCCATATTACCCGCGTTCAGTCTCAGCCCATCATTCAGCCTGCAGTTCAGCCCACTGTTCAGGCTCCGCAGACCACAATGCAGTATGGTGTGCCTGCTCAGAACGTACAGAATGCACAGTCGGCCGGGTATCAAGCACCTGTAGCGGACACCGTTCAGCAGTCTTCCCAACCAACCACATCTGTTCCCTATATTCCTGACCCCGATAATCTTCCGGACCAGATGACGGCTACTCGCCAGACGATGATTGCTCAGGAGCTGATGCGGCAGGAAACGGCGGCAGAGCCTCCTAAGAAGAGATTTGGGCTTGGCAAGGGTAAGAAAGAGAAGCCTGCAAGCAGCGTTCATCACGCGGCACAGGCCCCGGTTCAGGCCCCTGCGAAACCGGCTCGGCCTACGCAGAAGAAGAAGAACAATAAGGTCATTGCAGCGATTCTGGCAATCGTCATCGTTGGCGGCGTGGCTGGTTATGCTTTTGTTCCATCCATCTATGATGGCATGAATGGGGTTTTGACCGCTGTGACTGGACATCAGGTTGGCGTACCTCCCGTATCTGAAAATTCCAATAGTGATGATGTCGTTACGCCTCAGCCCACTGTTAATCAGCCTGCATCGGGTAATACCGACACTGCAACGAAGGCTCTCGGCGATATCGACATGAGCGGCGATGTCACCATTGAATTCTACGCCAACGTTAAGACCGCAGATGGTAGAGAATATAATGTTCCTCTGTCTACCGCAAATCTCACCGATGGCACTCTGACTGCACTTCTGGATTCCGGCGGCTATCCGCTGACTCAGAATGCTCAGTGAATCGGTATCAGCTTACACAAATCAACTTCAAAAAGGAGGATAAGCGGGGCTGATGCCGCTTCTTGCCAACAAGTAAAGAATGCAGCAGTAAAAAGCCCAGCCGATTTTGCGTCGGTTGGGCTTTCTCGCTTAAATAAAAAATGAACAGAATGATTAACTCGCAGAAAATCAAATACGCTCTCTGTGCTGCTGGCAGTGCAGCTCTTGGCCTTATCTTTGCTCTGTATACACGAAGGATTGTGCTCATTGCTGCTGGACTTTTCGTGGCCGGGTATTTTGTCGTGGAATATCTGGGAGTTGTACAGAGGGCGAAAGACGGGAAATATGTCACGGTAAAGGCTTTGGCCGTCTCGGCTGACCAGCAGCGTGACATGACCGGCATTAAAGAGACTTGGAGGTTTGTCCCGGTAGATGAAGAGGGAAATCCGCTTCGTGACACAGCTTCCCACGACATCTTCCTCACCGTAAAGCAAAAGGACCGTGACTACCATATTGGTGGAACCTACAACATGCTGTTTTGCCTTGAAGACGATAAGGGAATGAACAACGAAACGCTCGTCAGTATCGAGCAGTGCTTTCCGGCTTCCTCGACCGCAAAAAAAGCACTGGAACCGGTTCAAGAGCAGACCGCAACGCAAGAAGTTGGCGCAAGCGTGAAGAAAGTAAACTTCCAGAACGTTGCCAATAAACCCAGGCTGATTGTGTTGGATAACAGAAACCACAAGAAGGACAGTGATACGGAATGAACTTTCCGATGATTGTTCTTTTATGCTTCGTATGCTGCCTGTTCTCATGCAGGGTAACCAAGGATACAAGAACTCTGACGGAAATCGTGGTTATGGGTAAAACCTATAAAAGACGCAGTAAATTGTTGGAAGCAACGGCACTTGAAATCGTTGTGACGGATACCGGCAACACGGCTCTTAAATTAGAAGTTCCTGGTTGTAAGGATTATGTTGCTTTGCGTCTGAATCGCCACGAGGTAAAGAAATTCAAGGAAGCCTTGATAGCGTGCGGAAACGAGCCCATGGTCGTAACTCTGCTTCAATACAAAGTCAACGGCAAGCACTGCTACATTATTTATCATGAACCCGGCAAGAACGATTCATACCCGGAATTTGACGGTGCGAAAGAAGAAACTCTCAAAACAAATTGCCGCACAGCTCGCAATATTGCTTTCGTGCTCTATGGCTTTTCTCTTATCCTGTATCCATTGACTTGGTGGGTATCGGTAATCACGATAGTATCTGCCTCTTTGCTGATTTATCTGAACATTCCTCTATTAGATGACGAACTTTGGTTTGATTCCTGCGAATTCATTAAGCGTCCAAAACAGGTAAAAGGGAAGAACTCGGATTCTGATGTTGTCGCATCTCAGGCGTCTATTATCCTTGAAGGAATTTCTGAAAAATATCAGGACAAAGGCAAGTCGGATAAAGACTATGAGCAGCATCAAGAAGCACATGCTGAAACATCGCGAAAAGAACCTCCCAAGAGTCCTGGAACGGTCGAGACAGCCACTCCAATCGACAACAAAGAACCTGTAAATGTCAAGGTAAATATCCACACCGAAATCAACCCGGAGCCTTCCGAAATCCTTGACGTTCTGGCAGATGAATCTGAGCCTATCGTTCCTCCCGCCCCTAAAGCAGCATCGACTCCCCAAAATGCAGATGTCGCTGAGCCTTTTGATTCTGCGGACATCTTTGAGCCAGAGCTGGAGCCTGAACCGAAGCCTGAAAAAGAGTCGGCCTTTGATTTGCCTGTGGATGATGACGATACGCAGGACCCCTTCGCCGAAAATTCTGATTCCCACGCTGGTCTTTCATTTGACCCTAGCGGCATTGACATGGATGATGAAAAGGACCCGTTTGCGGAGGATGACGGTAACGTGTTCAATCCTCCTGATGATGTGAATGAACATGAAGAAGAGCCGGGTATGGATATGATGGACCTTGATGTCCCTGCTCCTCCTGAACCTGATATCGCTGACGCCCCCACATTAGAACAAGAACCATCTATGCAGGACAACGCCCCTGAAATGCCCGCAAAGAAGACGAACGCGTTCGGCACTCTCAAAGCAGCAGCGACCGAGCCTAAAGTTGAACCTCACGAATCCGCAAAACCCGTTGAGAGCCATCCGACTCAGCCCCGGCCCCAAAAGCCTGATGTTCCTCAGACACCAAAAGCTGAACCGGTAGCACCAGCTCAGCGCCCAAAAGCAGACAGGGAAGCGGCTCTCGCAGGCTTTAACATTACTCGCAAGGTCGAACCTTCAAAAGAAGTGAAGAAGCCTAAGAAACCCATCACGGATAAGCGGACGAGCACTTCAAAATCAAGTCACAAGGAGGATTCGGCAAAGGCACCTAAACAGAAGCAGCCATCCAAAGAGGCTCCTGCAAAATCGCAAAAGAAACCGGCAAATGAAAAGCAGCAGAATTCTGACGAACCCAAAAAGGCCCAGCCGTTTGACCAGAGCTTCCGAAAGCGTGGCAGAGGCTCTTCCAAAAAGGCCCAGCAGAGCAATGGTCAAATCAGCTTTGAAGAACTTCATTGAGTACAAAATTCGCTCAAACGCTCCGAAACTTGCGGAAATGTGCGAATCGCGAATAATGGAAAATGTTGAGCCGGTCTCCCATTTTCCAGCTCAATCGTATTATCCGTAAAATGGTTGCAAGTCAGAGGCAAGCAAAATAATGAAGACTCTCAAACAAATCGTTGCGCTGCTGCTTGGTATTGCTGCTTTGCTCGCATCTATCTTTTCTCTGATGGATGTCAAACGAAATGCTGAGCGAAATAAGCAGGCAGCAGATTTCGCAACACAGGCAATTCTTTCGGCTCAGTCATCTGCGCTGCTGGAGCCGACACTTGATGTGGGTGCCAGTCGCCTTGAACTTCTTTCTACTGAGGTTAGGAACACGGAATTAACACCCGTCAGTCAGACTCTTGATGTTCAGGCTTCTATTCAGAAAATCGATAACAAGCTGAAGAACATCCAGGAAGAAAAGGATTTCGAAAAAGAAAAGGAAGAAACAAAGGCCGAACAACAGGCAGAAGCGACACCGGCAGGTCCGAACTATAACGACGATAACGATTACCCGAACTTCTGCGGCCGATTGCATATCCCTGCGGCCGGGGTAGACGTTGCGCTTTATAACAACACGGACCAGGAAACCTGCAACCGTGAAGACAGCGCATGTGTTTTCCCAAAAGCACCGCAGGATGGCGGCAGCAATATCGTCGCGGATAACGAAATACCTGGCCTGACATCCGTGACAATCAGCTCGACCGCATATGTCATCACTCCGTCTGGCGAACAAATCAACTACGTCTGTGTGGATGCCTTTGACGGACACAACGATGTGACTGGTTTTGATGCTTTGCAGAAAAATGACGGAACGGTCGTTTGGGGTACTGCGGACCTTATCGTATATACCTGCCTGAGCGATGCCTACAATGTTCGCATTGTCTGCTTCAACCGGGCTTGAGGAGGAGAAACAATGAGCAATGAAAAGTACAGCCAGAATGGTTCTGGCGAATTGAAGAAACCGCCCTATGTGACTCGGACGAATCAGCCCTGGACCACGGTTTTTGCGGAGGACCTGAACAAGAAGAAAGAAGAGGATACTCCCGCTGAAACCAAACTCGACCTTTCTCAGTTCGTGAAAGTTGAAAAGGTCCAGGACGATAAGTCCACTACCATTCCCGCTCCCGTGTCGGAAGCCGAGAAGGACAAGGCAGACACCGTGAATAAAGGGAACGTTCAGAACGTAACGCCTATCCCCACACCGGAACATAAATTCCGTCCGAAAGGCTCTTCTCAGCAGAGCAAGCCTTCCGATGAGTTTGAAACGAAACCCGTTATGGAAGCGGCTCCTGCCGCCACTGAGGAAAAGCCTGTCGCTAAACCCGAAAGCAATCAGCAGGATGATGACAGCGACTCTTTTGTCTCTCCTTCGTTTGGTGGATTCAAGAATCCGTATGCAGATGAAGAACCGGAAGAGAAACCGGAGAAAAAACCTGAAGCGAAAGATACCGAGAAAAAAACTGTTAAGCCTAAAGTGGCTGTTAAGTCCCACAAAAGCGGCAATGTCATTCTGGGCGTCAGCTGTGTAGTCCTTGCCGCTTCCGTGGTCATTATGGGCATGGCGATTGCTGAAAGCCGTAAGAACGATTCTGTCGTTTATCCGTCCACTGGAAATTCTCTGAACATCTCGGCTGATGTTGCGACGACCGACACTAATTTTGAAAATCAGGAAGCCTTGACTCCTGTAGTATCTATGACTTCGGATGGAAACACCTGGACGCTGAGTTCCTCGACTTTCCTGATTACTGATGGCGAATCCAAGGTAGCGGTCGCTGTAGACAGTGCAGACAGCATCAAGTACGATGGCGCGGCCTTGCAGTATGAGCGCAATGGAGTAACCTATCTTGTCCGTATGGTGAGCGATAGCTCTTATCTGGGCGGAAGCACAATGACCGAGCACGAGGACGGTGCCACTCACATGATTACCGGCATCGAGAGTGTCGAAAACGGCAAGGTGCTTGTTGTAGTTGCTACATACGGTGCTACCGGCGATGAGAGCATCAACGATGCAGCAAATGAAGAAGTAACCGCTTTGCTGAGCAGTGCCGCACCTGCCAATGATGGTGCTTCCTTGCTGCTTGATAATGTGCCTGCCGATTTTGATGGACGCACTTTGAGTCTGACGAATGAGCGCGTTCTGGTCAAAGATGGCGATTCTGAGGTCGTGTTTGCACCTGCATCCTACAACGCTGATGATATTCAGTTCACGGATACCAAGCAGACACTTTCTGGTTTTACAGTTGCTCGCTCTGATTATGCTGACTCCGACAGCAGCAAGACCTATCTCGTGGAAGGCACTGACCGCAATTTCCTGGCCGTCACGAACAATGAAGATTTGCTGAACAGCATTCTGCAAGTCCAGTAAAAATAACATTTCAAAAATAGGAGAATACCAAATGAATAAACGTAAAACTTCTTTTATCCTTGCAACTGCTCTGGCTGCATCCATCATCATGTCTGGCTGTGCATCGACTGCTGTGTCCGGCAGTGACAGTTCTTCTACTGCCACTGAAGAATCTGCAACCGTCGAGACTGCGCTGGACATTGATTACAGTGCGGGTCTAAAAAAGGACGGTCACTATGCTGGTGTCAAGGCCAAGAATATTGTTACTCTTCCGGATGACTATGACCATATGACCTTTAAGACTGAAGACCTGCACATGGAAGACGGCGCTCTGGATTCCGCTTTGCTGCAGATTAAGCAGACTTACGGTGAACACACCACTGTGGACCGCGCGGCGCAGGAAGGCGATTGCGTGACGGTGGATTATACCGGCTCCTACAACGGCGATGAATTCCCGAACGGTTCTGCAAAGGACGCTGAAATCGTGCTGGGCCAGGGGTCTTACGTGGATGGTTTTGAAAGCCAGATTGAAGGGCATTTTGCTGGTGAGAAGTTCGATATCACTGTGACTTTCCCCGACAGCTACCCTGACACCACGGATTCCGAGGGCAACACTCTGAGCCTGGCTGGTCAGGATGTTCAGTTCCGCATCGAACTCAAGGATGTCTCTGAGCTGACCTTGACGGATGACTCTATCGTGAACTGCTTCGGCGATAACAAGTATTACACCGAGGATGGCACTCTGGTCAATTCCGTGGATACGTTCAAACAGTATTACAATGAGCTTTTGACCAAAGATGCTCTGGGTCTTGCTATCTATAACTATATGATGGACAACTCCGTTGTTTCCGAAATTCCTCAGAACCTCATTGATGACCAGCGTGATACTTACCGCAAGGAAATCGAAGCAAGTGCCGAGAACATGGGTAAGACCATGGACGAGTACCTGGAAACCACCGATTACGATACTGAGGATGCCTTGCTCGACAGCTACAATGACCGCATTGAAGAAAGCGTAAAGGCGTATCTGATTTTCCAGGCTGTGGCTGAAGCAGAGAAAATCAAGGTCACCGATGCCGATGTAAGCGATTATTTTGGTGATGATTCCTTGAGTGTCCAGCAGGCTCAGAAATACTACGGCGAAGAATATGTGAACCAGACGGTTCTGTACAACAAAGTAGGTGACTGGCTCACTGCTCACGCAACGATTGCTTGATTTTGCTTCAAAATGCTTGACGATATATGCGAACTCAATACAATGAATATTGTACGATAGATACCATCTACTAGGCGCTATTTGTGCTCGTACAATTCACAATCTTGTCGTAAGGCAGACTTCTCATTTGCTTGGGAAGCCTGCCTTTTTTATTTATTAACTGTCTTTTTGAAAGGAGACAATTATCATGACTAACGTTAATGTTTTTACTATCATTGGCCGTCTTACTGCTGACGCAGAAGAATTCACTATTGGCAACAACACATACGTTGGATTCCGTGTCGCAGTAGACCGTGGGCAGAATAAGGAAAGCTCTTTTTTACCTGTTCGTGCTCCTAAAAAGTTTATCAGTGACAATCTGCGCGCTAAACTTATCAAAGGCGCTCCTGTTCTGGTCACTGGCCGCTTCGAATCTGGTTCCTATGACAAGGATGGGCAGAAGAAATACTACACTTATCTGAGTGCGGCAACGATTCAGCATGATGTCAATGGCAACTTTGCCGATGGCATGCTGATGGGTAACCTGACCGCAGATGTTACGACCCGTTCTACTCAGAACGGAAATAACATTGCAAACTTTACGGTTGCCAGCAACCGCTCTTACCAGAAGGATGGGCAGTGGGTTGATGTTCCTTCCTTTGTGGCTGTCGCTGCCTCCGGAAAACTTGCGGAGTTTATCGCAAGCAAATTCCATAAGGGCGACCCCATCATGGTTGCTGGTACTTTGTCCAGCTATTCTTACAAGAATAAGGACGGTGAAAATCGTACGTCCTACACCGTATGGGCTGACAAAGCAGCTTTTGCAAGTCGTGGCAAAGACACTGCTCAGAACAGCACTCCTGCTCCTGCAGCAACTCCTGCTTCGGCTCCTGCTCCTTCTGCACCGACTTACGGTGAGTATGGGGCTGATGAATTTGATGCCGTTGAGGAAGAGGACGATTTGCCCTTCTAATCTATTCTAAGCCCCGTGAGCTGCGCTAACAGGCTATACGGGCGATTACACACTAATTTAAGCCGAGACTGGCATTCTTGCTGGTCTCGACTATTTTAATTTAATCTTAATCGGAGGTAAAAAACTATGAATATGCAAAATATGTGGTGGACCGGCAAGACCAATGACTTGCTTGACCCTGCGCTGCCCGACTTCTTTCATGATGTTCAGCTAGGCATCGGCGTAAAGTTCATTGATGACCCCACCGCTGCCAGTGTAAAGCAGGCCGGGGTATACCGAACTAATGGACACTGCGTACCGGGCAAAATAACAGCGGATTTCGCGAAGGCTTTGTGCCGCGCTGAAATGATTGAGAATGGACGAAAAGTCGGTGCGTATTCTTGCAACAAAGATGGTCGAACAATGGCTGAGTGGGTAGACAACAATATCTACAAGGAATGTGAAATTGACCATTTGGGAAATACGCTTTGCCTGGCTTACGATAGAGGCACTGGGCAGATGTATGCTTCTAATGGCTTGAATGGAAATCCTTTAGACGCATCTAAGACTGGCCTTGCACCTTTCTTTCTGCTTCTGTGGGGCGATTTTCAAAATCGTGTTGACGGTTTTGAGGACATCTTTCAGAAGTATGTTGCAGAAACCGACACTACCCAAAAAGTCAAGTACGCTTGTGCTTTGGCTGGTACTGCGTGTGACGCAATGTTAGAGCAAGACACGGACCTCAAGGCAAAATATCCTAACAACGGTAATTTGAAGAGTGTTACTCAGAGCCTTGCCAAGAGCAAGAAATTTTCCCCCGATTTGGTTTGGGGCACTTTTCAGTTTTTGAGTGACCAAAAAGGCTCCGGAACCAGCAAGTTCAAGTTTAAGTCCGTGAAGGACTTCGTTGGCTATTTTGCGGACAACAACCGTATTCTCTCTGATGAAGAGAAGAGCCTGATTCCTCAGCTGGATGACGGATACATTCTCCCTGAAGAGGTAAAAACGACTTGCTATTTGATTGCTAACACTCGTGACACCAAGCGCCCCATGACTAATATCATGCTGCGTGGCGACCCGTCTGTCGGCAAGACTGCTGGTGCTCGTGCGATTGCAGCCGGTCTTGGCCTGCCTTACACTTTCATTACCTGCAATGCCGGTACTGAAATGTACAACTTGATAGGCGATATGATGCCTGTCAATGCTTCTGAT
>ENA-ORRW01000953-ORRW01000953.1-human-gut-metagenome-genome-assembly--contig:-NODE-953-length-30534-cov-4.398930_pt1 | contig 30534 bp, 15 predicted proteins | sample MGYA00242183_ERZ509150 | MGnify/ENA primary metagenome ERZ509150 (study PRJEB26280, sample SAMEA2338639) | human gut metagenome | biome: human gut; feature: human-associated habitat; material: faeces... | reverse complement strand
GGCTTCACCGGCCAGGCAGACATTGACAAACTCCGAAAATTCGGGCAGTGAAATGCCGTATTTGGCAAGCATTTCCCGTTTGGGTGAAATGACAAGTTGCGGACGCTCAATCTGCTGTTCCACGTTCAGGTCGGCAATACCGGGAATCCCCTGGATGGCACTCTTGATTTCATTGCCCAGAGTGAACATGCGGTTCAGGTCGTCGCCGAACAGTTTGATGGCGATGTTCGCCTTTGTACCGGATAGCATGGCGTCTATACGGTGGCTGATAGGCTGGCCTATTTCCACGTTTGCCCCTACAATGGTACCCAGTTTTTCGCGGACTTCTGCCACGAGCTCGCTGCGCGAGCGGTCTTTCAACTCAAACGGTGCCTCGATCTCAGAGACGTTTACTCCCAGAGCGTGTTCGTCCAGCTCTGCACGTCCCGTTTTACGGGCCACGGTCTGTATTTCGGGGATGGAAAGCAGCAGCTCCTCGGCACGGTGCCCCATCTTGTCGCTTTCTTCCAGGGAAATGCCTGGAAGCGAGGAGATATTGATGGTGAACGAACCTTCATTGAAAGGCGGCAGGAACGAGCGGCCCAGGGTGAAGAAACAGCCGAGCGCTACTACAAATAGTCCGATAGTACCTCCCAGTACCCCTTTCTTATGCCCCAATACGAAAGTCAGTGCAGAACCATACCATTGCTTCATCTTGCGTGCTACGGCAGAATCGCTGTTTTCGTTGTTTTGTTTTTTCGTTTTCTCTTTTCCCAATAGATAGGAGCAAAGTACCGGCGTTACGGTCAGTGCCACAACAGTTGAAGCCGCCAATGCCACAATGAACGCAATACCCAGTGGTACCAACATCCTACCTTCCATACCACTAAGGAAGAACAGTGGTACGAAGCTGACAATGATAATCAGCGTTGAATTGAGGATAGGCATACGCACTTCTTTCGAAGCATTGAACACCACTTCCAGAATAGGAAGTTGCTCGCCGGCAGGTTTCAGTCGGTTTTCGTGCAAACGCTTGTAGACATTCTCCACGTCCACGATGGCATCATCCACCAGCGAACCGATGGCGATAGCCATACCTCCCAGGCTCATGGTATTTATCGTAAAGCCCATATAGTGCAGGGCAAGGATGGAGGCAATCAGTGACAACGGCAGTGTCACCAGCGAGATGACTGTGGTACGTATGTTGGTAAGGAACAGGAAAAGCACGATGACAACGAAAATACCTCCCTCCAACAACGACTTCTGAACGTTTCCGATGGAACTTTCGATGAAACGGCTTTGACGGAAGATGTCTGTGGAAACCTTTACGTCCGCCGGTAGATTCTTCTGCAGGTCTTGCAGGGAAGCTTCCAGTTTGTCTGTAAGCTCCAGCGTGCTTGTGGCGGGTTGCTTGGTGACTGTCAGCAGTACGGCATGCTTACCGCGTTCCGAGGCGGTACCCAGTTTAGGAAGTTTGGCTCCGACTTGAACGTCGGCAATATCTTCCAGCAGGATAGGGGCGCCGGAGACTCCGTTGCTCCGCACCACGGCCTTGGCTATCTGGTCTACCTTGTCGGTAGAAAGTACGCCGCGTACGATATATTCATTGCCATATTCATAGAGCACTCCACCATTGGCATTCAGGTTCATTTCGCGGGTGATGTTCATCACTTCGCTCAATGTTACGCCGTAATGGCGCATCCGTTCCGGGTCCAGCTGCACTTGATATTCCTTGATGTCGCCACCCAGTACGGCAACTTGTGCCACACCGCCCGTAGAGAGCAGGCGGGGACGTATGGTCCAGTCGGCAATGGTACGCAAATCCAGCATAGAGGTCGAATCTGCTGTCAGACCTACAATCAACATCTCGCCCAAAATGGACGATTGTGGGCCTAGTGTCGGCTTGCCTACGTTGGCCGGTAAGGATTCGCTGACGACTGCCAGCTTCTCACTGACAATCTGCCGGGCAAGATAGATATCTGTATCCCAGTCGAATTCTACCCAGACTACAGAAAAACCGTTCGTTGAGGAAGAGCGTACACGGCGCACACCCGTTGCACCGTTTACAGCCGTTTCTACGGGAAAAGTGACCAGCTGTTCCACTTCCTCTGCTGCCATACCATTTGCTTCGGTCATGATGACCACGGTCGGCGCATTGAGGTCAGGGAACACATCCACTTCCGTATGCATGGCGGTATAAGTACCGCCAATCAGCAACAGCACCGATGCTACCAGCACCAGGATGCGGTTCTGAAGAGAAAAACCAATTATTTTGTTTAACATCTTTTTATTTACTATTTACAATGTACAATTGGGCTGCGCAATGTCAGCCGCACTTGCTGTTTTATCTAATATTTCTTGTTTATCTGACTTTACACTCCCCATTCGTCACGTAACCCTTATACTGCATAGCGAAATGGTACTTTGTAAATTGTCAAATTGTACATGAGATTAGTGTTCATGGCTATGTGCCGGAATAGCATTCGTTGCCGATGCCAGCTTCACTTGATAGGCTCCTTGGGTTACGACGCGATCGCCTGCTTTTATGCCGGAAAGGATTTGTACACTTTCGCCATTGTCGGCACCCAGGGTGACAAGCTGTTTTTTGTAGCCCTCTTCATCCAGTTGCAGGTAGACAAAGAAGCTGCCTTGTTCCTCGGTCAGCGCACTGTGAGGAAGAGACAACACGTTCTCCATTGGTGAGGATAATAGGAATACTTCTACAAACGAGCCGGGAATAACGTCTCCCTTATTGTCGAATTCAAAAGTTACGGGTACATAATATCCGTTCTCACCCGAAGCCTTTCCATAAGAAAGCATGCGCCCGCCCAGTTCTTTCAATGTATATACCTTATTATTATAAGGAGTACAGAAGTTGGCAGAACCGATGCTGTTTAGGTAAGGATAGTACTTTTCGGATACATCCGCACGCAGGAAAAGCTTGCGGTTCTGGGTGACGCTTACCAACGGCTGGCCGACGCTGACGTAGTCCCCTTCTTTCACCAACAGATTCTTCACATAACCGCTGATGGGAGAAACAACAGCCTGGCCGCTTGCCGAATGGTTCTTTGCGACTGCCTCGTAACTGATACGGGCATTTTCGTAAATCTGTTCGGCTTGCGCGAATTCCTTTTCAGATACGATTTTGTTGCCTACAAGCGCTTTCATACGCTCGTATTCTTTTTTGGAAACCTCGTAGGCTATCCGGGCTTTCTGCACCGGGTCTCCGTCGGCCATGTTTTTGGATGACAATACCACCAAAGGAGTACCTTTGCTGACACTCATTCCTTCGATAACTTTTCCCTTGAAGGAAACCACGCCTGCTACTGTAGCTACGGCTACGCTCTCGTCTCCCTGGGCTGCCATCACCTGGCCGCTGGTCTTGATGACTTGATGGAAACTACCCGGTTCAACAGTGCTGACTGCTACGCCGGCAGCTTGCGCCTTTGCTGGTGGCAGGATGATTTCATCGCTTCCTCCGGCATGGTTTTCCTGCTCTTCGTGCTCATGGTTGTGTTCCTCATGTTCGTGGTCATGTCCCTCGTGGTCATGTCCGTCATGATTGTGCTCTTCTGTTTCGTGATTATGTCCTTCGTGGCTGTCTCCGGACTTGCTGTTACAGGAGCCTAAAAGGAATAATCCCAAGACTCCCATGAAAATAACTTTTTTCATGATGATATTTGTTCTTACTTTTTGATTTTGAATACAAAGTTAGGGCATAGGGCGTGCAACCAAATTGCATTGTTCCTTATGCCGGATAGAAATCTGTCCCGGTGATGTTCCGGTAACAGTTAAGCAAGAAGAGACGGAGGGGCACGAAGTCCCGTAGCACATATGATAAATGTGCTATGAAGAGATTCCAGATAGATACACTCCTGCCTGCTTATGTCAAACTCGGGTAGGATGAGTAACTTGGAAAAAGGTTCAATGAGTAGGGTAACTGCCCACAAGGCATCCGGATGTGAACACACATCATTGGAAGAGCTGGGCGTCTGTTGTACAAAGTGGGTTGTCATGCATCCCGTGTCGCAACAGCAGTGCTCGTTGCCCGGGCTATGACGGTGTCCGCAGCAATCGGCGGTGATATCATTCTTCATGCATATCATTCCGTCGGCATGATGATGGTGGGGAATGACGGGTATCACCAGCATTATCAAGCTGATGAAAAAAAGAATATAGGTTATGTACTGTTTCTTTTTCATTCCTCTATCTTTGGACGGATGCAAAGATAGAGGTTAAGGACTTAATTACCAAATAGAAAATGCTAAAAAGGTTTGAATAACATATTCAATCCCTCATTCATGCTGGGGTGGGTGAAAATGAAGTCCCGCAGGAAATGGTAACGCTGTCCCGTTTTCATGATTGATGCTACGGTATTGATTACTTCTGGTGCATCGGCACAAAGTAGGGTACAACCCAGAATCCGTCCGGTATGGATGTCTACAATAGCTTTGAGCATACCGTCTATGCTGTGTAGCGTACGGGCACGTGGAATCATGGCAGCAGGGATACGTGCCACATGTATGGAATAACCGTTCTTCATCGCTTCCTCTTCCGTCAGTCCTATATGTGCCAGCGGTGGGTCGGTGAAAATGGCAAAGGGGATTGGATACCGGTCTTTTGTACTCCTTTTTTTGTTTTCAAAGAGTTGATTACGGATGATACGGAAATCATCGATGGACAAGTAGTCGAACTGTTCGTCTCCTTTTACGTCCCCCAGGGCCCATACGTGTGGGGCTGTAGTCCGTAATTGGTTGTCGACAACGATGGCTCCCCGCTTGTCTGTTTGTATACCCGCTTTTTCCAGATTCAGCTCTGCAGTCATAGGCTTGCGGCCGATGGCTACCAGCAAGGCATCTCCTTTCAGGTAGTAGGGAGTGCCGTTTGCACTGTCCGTATAGGTCAGAGTTATTCCTTCGGCTGTGTCGTACACGGATTGGACACGGGCGTTCAACCGGACATTGATACGCTTTCGGTTCAATGCTTCCAGCATGGAGGCGGCAATGTCGCGGTCCACTTTAGGCAGAAAGCGGTTTCCCGCTTCCAGCAGTGTGACATGGCTTCCAAAGCCTGCATACATAGTGGCAAACTCCAATCCGACAGCACCGCCGCCGATGACGAGCAGGTGTGCGGGCAGTTTGTTCGATTGCAGCAAGGTCTCACTGGTATATACGTACTTGCTCTCCTTGAGTCCGTCGATGGCAGGCAGGATAGGGGTGGACCCGGTGTTGATGAATATCTCTTTTCCCTCAAGAATCGTTTCGTCCTTGCCGGAGACTATACGGATTGTATTTTCGGACAAGAAAGAAGCAGTTCCGTCATAGAGGGTTATATTAGGCTTGTTTTTTACATTTTCATAATTTTTCTCACGCAGGAAGGATACAAGCTTGTCTTTCCGCGCCACGGCAAGTGCATACAGTTTGGACTGGTTCTTATAATCGTCATAGTATCTTTTTTCCGCATATTCCGATTCGTGAATCAGAGTTTTGGTAGGGATACATCCTACGTTTACACATGTTCCTCCGTACATCTGAGGGGAACGTTCCACGATGGCTACTTTCCAATTCCGTTCGGCCAGTTCGGCGGCCAATAACTTGCCGCCCTTGCCGAATCCTATTATGATGGCATCATATTGTTTCATTTTAATATCTCTTAGTTAAGTGTTTAGTAAAATGAAAACAATATGTATCGGCCATTTGTTCGGACGCCGGGTTTAGCAGATGCTTATCGTTCCAGTTCGCGGAGGGAGTCCATTTTCTTCTTTTCAAGGAATTCGTAGATGCCGCTCAAGTGCTCTTTCACTTGTTTGTTGCCGAATTCATATACCTTGCTTACCAGTCCGTCCAGGAAGTCACGGTCGTGGCTGACGAGGATAAGGGTACCGTCAAAATCCAGTAACGCTTGCTTCAGGATATCTTTGGTTTTCATGTCCAGATGGTTGGTCGGTTCGTCCAGTATCAGCAGATTCACCGGTTCGAGCAAAAGCTTTATCATGGCGAGGCGTGTGCGCTCTCCACCGGAAAGCACCTTGACCTTCTTCATGGACTCTTCGGGGCCACCGAACATGAAGGCACCCAGCAGGTCGCGTATCTTGTTGCGGATTTCCCCTTTTGCCACATCGTCGATGGTCTGGAATACGGTCAGGTTCTCATCCAACAATGAGGCCTGGTTTTGTGCGAAATATCCAATCTGCACGTTGTGTCCTATCGTGAGGGTGCCTTCATGTTCTATTTCCTTCATGATGCACTTCACTAACGTTGACTTTCCTTCCCCGTTCTTACCAACGAAAGCAACCTTGTCTCCCCGTTCTATGGTGAGGTTGGCATTCTTGAAGACCACATGGTCACCGTAACTTTTCCCTACTCCCTCCATGATGACGGGATAATTGCCTGAGCGGGGAGAAGGAGGGAATTTGAGGCGTAACGCTGAAGTGTCTTCTTCATCCACTTCCAGCAGTTCCAGCTTCTCCAGCATTTTTACGCGGCTTTGCACTTGCAGGGTTTTGGAGTAGGTGCCTTTGAACCGTTCGATGAATTCCTTGGTTTCGGCAATGAACTTCTGCTGGTCGTCGTAGGCTTTCTGTTGCTGTTCGCGGCGTTCCTTGCGGAGTTCCAGGTATTTGGAGTAGTTTACTTTGTAATCGTATATCCGTCCCATGGTCACTTCAATGGTACGGGTGGTGATGTTGTCTACGAATTTACGGTCGTGGCTGATGACGATGACAGCCTTTCCATTGCTGATAAGGAAATCTTCCAGCCATTGTATGGATTCTATGTCCAGATGGTTGGTAGGCTCGTCTAGCAACAGCACGTCAGGCTTTTGCAGCAACAGCTTGGCAAGCTCGATGCGCATGCGCCATCCGCCGCTGAAGTCACTGGTCTGGCGGTTGAAGTCTTCGCGTACAAAGCCCAGTCCGAGCAGTGCTTTTTCCACATCCTCCTCGTAATTGGTGGAGTCGATGGCATAGAACTTTTCGCTTAAGGCGGAGACATTCTCGATAAGTTCCATGTAGCTGTCGCTTTCGTAGTCGGTACGCGTTTCCAGTTCCTTGTTGAGGCGCTCTATTTCAGCTTCCATTTCATGCAGGTGGGCAAAGGCTTGCGCCGCTTCCTGGAATACGGTACGTCCGTCTTCCGTCATAAGGTGCTGTGGAAGGTAAGCTATGACACTGTCCTTGGGGGCTGAGATTTTTCCACGGGTAGGTTGTCTTACACCTGCCAGGATTTTCAACAATGTACTTTTCCCCGCTCCATTTTTACCCATCAGGGCGATACGGTCTTTTTCGTTGATAACGAAAGATATGTCACTGAATAAAGTAGTTCCGCCGAATTCTACGGCCAGTCCGTCTATAGAAATCATTATATATTTTTTTAATGAGCTGCAAAGATAGTGCAAATCTATTATTTTTTATATCTTTGCCCCTATATAAACAAAACGCATAGGTCATGGAAATAGAAAAAGTGTCAGGAGATTACCGTCCGCTTATTCTGGTTGCGGAAGATGATGATAGTAACTTTAAACTGATAAAGGCTATTATCGGCAAGAAATGCGAGATACTATGGGCAAAGAATGGTGAGGATATTGTAAATTTGTTCGAAGAGAATCGCGACAAGGCGGAAGCTATTCTGATGGATATAAAAATGCCTATTATGAACGGGCTGGATGCTACGGTGATTATTCGCAAGAAGGATAAAGAACTTCCCATCATCATGCAGACCGCTTACGCCTTTACTGCCGACCGCGAAAAAGCCTTGGAGTGCGGAGCCTCGGAAGTGTTGGTAAAACCCATCACTCTGTCTGCTTTGCGTACATGTCTGAGCCGTTATTTACCCAAATTGGTTTGGTAAGGCTTTACTGATAATAAAAAGGGAACCGGATGACTAAGTAATGAATATATCATCCGGTTTCCTTCTTTTTATTCTTGTGCATTGTCTTTTCTCTCTTCCATCTTCTTTTTTACAAATTCGATTTTGAGATTGGCTTCTTCCATATTCTTCTTTATTTCCGTCATGGATGACAGCAGTTGTGCCAGTTCGTAGATGCTGGCAAGGGCCTGGCGGTCGGCGGCAGTCATGGTGATGGAATAGGGGCGTTCCCCTTGATAGTTGACTTTGATATTCTTGTCCTTGTTCAGATAAAGGAACCCCATGACGTTTCCGTCTTCTCCCAGTTTGAAGTCTGCCTTTTCAATCTTTTCACCGAGGTCAGTGGTTTCGTAGCTGTCTTTGGCGGCGGGTGTTTCGGCAAAACTACCGTCGGGAGCAGTGACTTTGACGGCCACATGGTGGATATTATGGGCTCCGCAATAAATGGAAGTCATGCTCATGACTCCGTTTTCGTCTACCTGGAAGCGAAGGAAAGAGCGATGCAGATTTTTTTCTATCACTTGGGAAGGATGAAGGTAATTGCCGATATTCTGGTATTCGGCATCTTTTTCAAAGGTGTATTTCCCTTTGATTGCATCGAAATCCTTTTGCTTGGCTTGAAGCATACTGTCCAGATAGACCAGGCTCTTTTCCTGCTCTTTCAGTTCCACTTCCTGCATCAGGCCGATGCCTGCACGGCGAGTTTCAAACGCTTTGGGATAGAGCATCTTGATGCTGTCAATCAGAATCTTCGCTTCATTGTAGTTGCCGAGTTCAAACGCTTCGCGGGCAGCTTGTAGTTTTTCACCAGCCTTCTTCTCCACATCTTCGCAAGAGAAGAGTGTACAGCATAGGCATGCAAGGAGTATTACTTTTTTCATATTTGTTGTTCTTGGAGTTAGAGTCCACAAAAATAGAAATAATATCTTTATCTTTGCAGCATTTTAATGTGCAAATGTGCTAATAGACCATTAACACATTTGCGTATTCATTACATTAGCGCATTATTTATGATAGATTTGACGGCAGAAGAACTGAAGCAATATTTTAGTGATGATATATTCAAGCGGATATCCGAAACGGCTGATGAATTGGGATTGGAATGTTACGTAGTCGGTGGATATGTACGTGATATTTTCCTGCAACGTCCTTCCAAGGATATTGATGTGGTGGTGGTAGGCAGTGGCATTGCCATGGCCGAGGCGCTGGGTAAGCGTCTGGGGCGTGGGGCGCATGTTTCCGTCTTCAAGAATTTCGGTACGGCACAATTGAAGTACTATGGTACGGAAGTTGAGTTTGTGGGTGCAAGAAAAGAATCGTATACACACGATTCCCGCAAGCCTATTGTAGAGGACGGTACATTGGAGGATGACCAGAACCGCCGTGATTTTACCATCAATGCACTGGCTGTTTGCCTGAACCGGGTGCGTTATGGCGAGTTGGTCGACCCCTTTGGCGGTATTGGAGACTTGAAGGAAAAGACCATCCGGACTCCCCTCGACCCTGATATAACTTTCAGTGATGACCCTTTGCGCATGATGCGCTGTGTCCGTTTTGCCACCCAGCTGGGATTCTATATTGACGATGAGACATTCGATTCTCTGGAGCGTAATCGCGAACGCATCTCCATCATCTCCAAAGAACGCATTGCAGACGAACTGAACAAAATCATCTTGTCACCTATTCCGTCTAAGGGATTCATTGAGCTGGACCGCTGTGGTCTGCTGGAACTGATATTCCCGGAACTTGTCAGGCTGCAAGGCGTGGAGACGCGCAATGGACGCGCCCATAAGGACAATTTCTACCATACGCTCGAAGTACTCGACAACATCAGCAAGAAGACCGACAACCTTTGGCTACGCTGGGCAGCTCTTCTGCATGATATAGCCAAGCCTGCCACCAAGCGTTGGGAACCCCGTGCGGGCTGGACGTTCCATAACCATAATTTCATTGGCGAGAAGATGATACCCGATATTTTCCGCAAGATGAAGCTCCCTATGAATGAGAAGATGAAATATGTGCAGAAAATGGTGAGCCTGCACATGCGTCCCATTGTGATAGCGGATGATGTAGTGACCGACTCGGCAGTGCGTCGTCTCTTGTTTGAGGCAGGTGATGATATAGACGACCTGATGACACTGTGCGAAGCCGACATTACTTCCAAGAATATGGAGCGTAAGAAACGCTTCCTTAATAATTTTCAGTTGGTACGCCAGAAGCTGAAGGATTTGGAGGAACGCGACCGTATCCGTAATTTCCAGCCTCCGGTCAGTGGTGAAGAAATCATGAAGACTTTCGGCCTTTCTCCTTGCCAGCAGGTAGGTGCCTTGAAGAGTGCCATTAAGGATGCCATTTTGGACGGCATCATTCCCAATGAATACGAAGCCGCCCGTGCATTTATGTTGCAACGGGCGGAGAAGATGGGGCTTAAGGAGTTATGAGTTATAAGTTGCATGTTATGTACCATGCGTTATAACTCATAACTTATAACTCTTCTTTTTCTACTTGGAACTTGCGGCTTACTTTCATCAGGTTGATGGTGTAGGTCACTACGTTCTGGGCTTCTTGTATCATAGTCAGGTATACCATGCTGACTTTGATGCTGCCGCTCTGGCTTTGGATGCGTTGCAGCTCTTCGCGTTTCAGGTGAGACAACTGTCCGTTGAGGTCGTTGGCTTTGCGAATCTCTGTTTCCAGTTCATCATAATTGTTCGTTTCCAGCTTGTGGCGGCATACTTGTAACAGATAGCAGATGTCTTCGGCTACGTCTGTAAATTCTCCTTTCTGAATGGCATCCAGCGGATTGAAGTTATTGTCTATGTGCTCTAAGCAAGGTTCGCAAAGACGGCCTACGCTGTACACCAGTTCGCTGGCAAAGTCGTTGCCTTGATAGTAATAGAGTCCTTTTTCCAGTACGGTATTGTTGTCGAGACGGCACATGGCAAGTGTTCCGGTACGCTTCATCTGCTTGATGAGTTGTTTTTCGAATTTTACTGAGCCCATGGCACGACGCAGTCCGCGTAGATTCTCGTGTAGGAAGGAAGTGACGGTACGTTCAAAATTCTCTTCTGTGAATTCCATAATCTTCACCAGTTCTTCACGGGTATGCTTGCGGAGCAATTCGATGACTTCATTGTTGTCCGTACTCTTCATCAACTGTTTCAGGGTCTCGTTGCCTTTTTCTTTCTCCTTGCGCTTTTTGTACATCACTTGGCTACGAATCAGCATGAAGACTGCCAGACCAATCAGTGCCAGGATGGCAACCGTACCGCCGAAATGGATAATCAGTGCTACGAAGAAACAGATGGTGAACGCTGCTCCGGCAGTGATGAACCAACCGCCGATAACGCTGAGCACACCCGTAATGCGGAATACCGCCGAATCACGTCCCCAGGCACGGTCGGCAAGCGATGTACCCATGGCTACCATAAAGGTGACGTAAGTGGTGGAAAGGGGAAGTTTCAAGGAAGTTCCCAAGGCGATGAGCAGACCAGCCAATACGAGATTGACGGAGGCGCGAACCAAGTCAAAAGCGGCGCCGTCGGCTATGATGGCTTCATCCTTCTGGAAGCGTGTGTTCATCCACCGCTTGCTGCTTTCGGGCATCGTTTTGGATATTCCGTTAGCCAGGGTCATGCTGAAGCGTACCAGCGTGCGGGCTATCGGGGTACTTCCGAAGTTCTCTTCACCGTCATCCTGGCGGGCAAGGTCCACGGAAGTCTTGATGACATTGTGGGCTTTCTTGGATGTGCAGAGTGCATAGACCATGATAGCGCCTGCACCGATAAGGAAATACCACGGGGTTTTGGCGGGCCCCAGCAGGGAGGTCATCAGGAAGCCGTTCGGATTTCCTCCTCCGTTGGCGGTATAGTCCATAAAAGAGGAGTGAGGACATCAGGAACCCGTCGGGGCCGGCGGCCGTACCATTGGCTGTATAGTCAATAAATGAGGAATATCCTGCGAGGGGGACACCGATAAAGTTCACCAAGTCATTGCCGGCAAAGGCAAGAGCGAGGGCGAAAGTACCCATCAGAACCACTACTTTGAAGACATTTATCTTGCACCAATGCAGTATCTGCATCAGTATGGTGAAGAATACAAAGAAACCGGTTATCAGCAATGCGGTATTGTCGTGTATCCATTGCTTGTTTTCAGGGGTCATGAATGAGCTGTCTTTCAGCCCCTTTATCAGCATGAAGTAGATGATGCTGGTGGCAGCTATACCACCGAACAGCGCGATGCTGTATTTCATGTTCTTCTTGTAGTTGAAGGTGAACACGATACGTGCCAGCCACTGTACCAGCATACCGAAGAAGAAGGCAATGGCTACGGATACAAAAATGGCCATGATGACAGACAGTGCCTTGTCTGTATTGATGAGGTCGCCCAGTCCCAATGTATCGCTGTTATAGACCTTGATGAGCGCCAGTGCGAACGTACCTCCCAACAGTTCGAACACCATGGATACAGTGGTGGAGGTAGGCATTCCCATAGTGTTGAAGACATCTAATAGCACGACGTCCGTCAACATGACGGCAAGCAGAATGCACATGATTTCGGCAAAGTAGAAGTGCTCCGGTTGATAGATGCCGTGTCGTGCAATGTCCATCATGCCATTGCTGAGTGCCGCACCGATGAAGACGCCAATGCCTGCAATGAACAGTATGGTTTTGAAAGATGCTGCCTTTGCTCCGACAGCCGACTGAAGAAAATTGACCGCATCATTACTGACACCTACCACGAGGTCGAAAATCGCGAGTACGAACAGAAAGATGACGATACCCAGATAAATTGTTTCCATAGACATGTATTTTATTTCCGGCTGCAAAGGAAAGAGTTTGGTGTTGCAGGGAAATGTCATACATGTTACAGAAATGTTACAAATGTTTTGGAATAGAATGGTATTGTGCTAAGAGCGATTGCTCTTATTCTCCCAATAATCATTAATGTTAAGCATTTAAGAGTAACAATATAAGTATAATAGAAGAGTGGATGCTTTTGTGTTTCGTATTTGGTTATTTCTATGTTAAGCAGCCAAATTACTAGTTAATTGTTTGCAGATGTCGAGAATTCTTGCGAATATTGCATACAAGTTGTGTGTAGAATTGATTGTAATTAGAACTTTGATATTAAAAATCAAAGATGTATGTAACTTTTTTAATTCATTTATTAAATAAATGAATTCTACCAACGAGTATAGAAATATGAAAAACCATTTTTGTTTAAACCTATTCTTCTTACTATATTTGTTTTTTTGTGCTGGATGCAAGCAGCATATCTCAGATAGTGCTGCTAAGGCAAATGAGGCATTGTTTACTCAATTAGATAGTCTGATAGATAATTCTGATAAACTTATTTTGCAGAAAGAGGAGCGAATAGAGGCGTTGAAGCATTCACTAAGACAATCTAAGGCATTTGAGAAACAGTATGAACTTAATCAGGCTATTTATCAAGAATATCGCGTGTATGATGCAGATTCGGCTATGAAGTATACTACACAAAGCCTTGATTTAGCACGACAATATCATGATAAGAATCGTGAGATTGAATCTTTATTAGGTATTGGTTTTGTTTATACGGCTAATGGCTTGCTTAGTCAAGCCTCTGAAGTAATGCATTCACTCTGTTCTTCCAGTATGCCTCGCTACTTACGTTCGCGTTATTATGGTCAGATGCGTACTCTCTGCTCGCGGTTGCAACTCTATTCATTAGGTGATGATGCATTACATGAGCATTATGGTCAACTTTATGCGTTATATTCAGATTCAGTATTGCAGACGGCCACTCCTGACGAGCCACGCTACCTTTATAGCCGTGTGTGGAAATATCAAGATGTTCCCGGTGCACAACGTATTGCCATTAGGGATGAGTTGGAAAAGGAAAAACAACGTCTTCTACCTAATAGTCGTAATTATTCTATTTTAGCTTATAACTTGGCTCTACTTTATGAAAAAGAACACAACCATACCAAGTGGCTGGAAAATATGATTCTCTCAGGTATTGCTGATGTATATGCTGTGAATCGTGATATTGGTTCGTTGTATGCATTGGCTTCCTATTTATATGAACAAGGTCAGTTGGACCGAGCCTATCGTTATAGTACTTATTGTTCTGATATCGGTATAACTTTTAAGAGCCGTGTACGACTGCTTCATCAGCAGAAGTTGCAGAGAAGGATACATCAAAGCTACATTGAACGTGATCATATGCAACAGAAGCAGCTAAAGCTATTCCTTTTATTTATTAGTTTTCTCACTATTGTATTGCTGATAGCTCTTTTCTTTTTGAGAAGGCAAACAAGAAGACGTAGGAAAGCTTTGGTTGAGCTACATGTGGCCAATGGTAGATTGAAGAGTCTTAATAGTGAACTGCAAAAGCTCAATTTGGTTCTACGTGACACAAATTATATTAAGGAGGAGTATATTGGTCAGGTATTCAAACTTTGTTCATCCTATATTTGCCGTATGGAGGAGTATCGTAAAAAGTTAAACCGTAAATTAAAGGCTGGGCAACTTGAAGATTTAAAGAAGATGATTAGTTCTACTTCTACCATGAGCGATGAAATGAAGGATTTTTATGAGAAATTTGATTCCATTATTCTACATTTATACCCTGATTTTGTAGAGCACTTCAATAGTTTGCTACGTCCCGAAGAACATATTGAAGTGAAGTCTGGGCGGCTTAATACAGAACTTCGTATTCATGCTTTGATACGAATGGGGGTAACGGATAGTGAGAAGATTGCAGAATTTTTGCACTGTTCACTGCAAACCGTATATAATAATCGTTCTATAACTTTAAATAAATCTTCGCTCAGTAAGGAGGAATTTCTTCGAGCTGTGAAAGAGGTTTGTAAAAAGTAATTTGAAGACTGAGCGTTTCTCTCATTTTTTACCCACATGTATATAGATAATTGCCATTCAATAGCTTAATACTATCGAATGGCAATTATCTATATACATGTTTTTGATTACCGATTTAATTTAAATCACTACTGAAAATCTATTGAGTCTGTCTGTAATTGAAAGATAATCAGTAATATATAACTTTGTGAATTTACCAAATCCTCTACCAGTGAATATAATCGGTTGTTACATTGTCTAATTTTGCTCTCGAGATTTTTTACACACAAGTTCCTATTAACTTAAAAATGTAATTTATGAAAACCAGACAAAAATCGAGAGACGCAAGTGGTATTTTGCTTGTCTGTCTTATGTGGATGCTGTCACTTTCAAGCTCACTTCATGCACAGACATGGAATATTAACGGAAATGTGACAGATGAACAAGGAGAACCGATAATCGGTGCCAATGTAGTGATACAAGGTACGGGTACGGGCACCATTACCGATGTAGAAGGAAACTTTAAACTCGCTTCAGTGACTAAGGGGGCGGTAATGGAGATAAGTTTCATTGGGTATATATCCAAGACATTGCAGGTGAAAGACGCATCATCGTTAAAGATTGTACTGAAAGAAGATAACCAGGCACTGGATGAGGTGGTAGTAGTAGGTTATGGTGTACAGCGCAAAAGTGATCTTACAGGTTCGGTTGCTTCAGTTAACTCGGATGTACTTGAAAGTCGCCCACAAGCTAATTTGATTCAATCTTTGCAAGGAGCAGTTCCAGGATTGAATATTAGTGTGACGGGTAGTAATGCTGAAGGTTCGTCTACTACTACACGTATTCGTGGTAACAACTCCATTACGGCCGATAATAAACCTCTTGTTATTCTTGATGGAATACCTTTTGATGGTCCATGGTCGGAAATCAATCCCAATGATGTAGAGAGTATAGAAGTATTGAAGGATGCCTCTTCAGCAGCCATTTATGGTGCTCGCGGTTCTAACGGTGTAATCCTTATTACTTCTAAGCGCGGTAAGAAAGACAGATTGACGGTATCATACGATACTTATGTTACTATTGACCAGCCTATCAATTTACCTCGTATGATGAATGGCAAAGAATTCTATAAGTATAAATCTGAAGCTTTCAAGGCTACCAATACTACTCCTCCTACAGAAGAGAATCCTGAACCTTGGTTAGATAACTTTACTCCTACTGAATTAGCTATGTATGCTGCCGGTCAGAGTACTGATTGGATGAAGTTGGCAACACAGACCGGTATAAAACAACAGCATAACCTTTCTTTCCGTGGTGGAGCTAACAAAACCAGCTATTTCATTTCATTGAACTATACGGATGTGAAAGGAACTGCGGTAGGCAATGAGTTCAAGCGTTATAATGTACGTTTCAATCTTGATCAGGAGTTTAATAGTTGGTTGAAATTTTCTACTACTACACAGTTAGGTCGCTACGATCGTAGTGGTAGCAGTGCTTCTTTTTGGCGGGCTATAAAACAAGTTCCGTTGGGACGTGCTTATAACGAGGATGGTTCACTTACACTTTCTGCTACTGAGGACTCCTCTTCAGCTTTCAGCATTAATCCGTTGGGATCTCTTAATAATAAGACAAAAGATATTCGTGCAAAGGTTATCACTAATAATGTGCTTGAGGTAAAGTTTCCCTTTATTAAAGGGCTGAGCTATAAATTGAATACAGGCTTCACTTACCAAAACAGCTCCTATAAGAATTATCAAGGTTTGGATACCTACGAAGGAGCTAGTGCTAATGGCGTATTGAATACTGATGACTGGCATTCAGAAGAATGGATTTTGGAGAATATTATTTCTTATCAACGTGAATTTGGCAAACATCGTATATTTTTCACAGGATTATATTCTGCTCAAAGCAAGGAATATGAACAGAATACAATGGAAGGTAAGAATTTTCCCAATGATGTGATGTATTATTACCAGATTTCTAAAGCTGCCACAATGTCTGGTAATTCCAATTATTATAAAGAAAATCATATTTCACAAATGGGGCGTTTGAATTATACTTATGATGATCGTTACTTGTTAACTCTTACTGCTCGTCGTGATGGTTACTCCGCTTTTGGTGAAAGTTCTAAATTCGGCGTTTTTCCTTCAGCCGCTATTGGATGGAATATTTCCAATGAATCTTTTTTAAAAGAAAAGCCTATAAGTGAAACCATTAGCAATCTGAAATATCGCTTGTCATGGGGTAAAAATGGCAATGAGGCTATCAGTGCTTATAGTACACTACCTAATCTTTCAACTTACAATTATCTGAATGATGATCATACTGCACAGTTTGGTTTCTATCCGTCGAAGTTAGCTTCGCCCGGTTTAGGTTGGGAAACTACTACATCTATTAATACTGGCTTTGATATTGCACTTTGGAATGGACGTATTCAGAGTTCATTTGATATTTATTGGTCTAAAACCAAAGATTTGCTGCTTTCCCGTTCTATTCCTACCATTAATGGTACTGGCTCTATTACTGAGAATCGTGGACAGACCCGTAATCGTGGTTTTGAATTCCAGATAACTTCTAATAACATTACACATAAGAGTTTTAGCTGGAGCACCTCTTTCAACCTCTCACACTATCGTTCGGAGATTGTAGATGTTGGTTTGTATGATGCTAATGGAAAGCCGGTTGATGATGTGGCTTCCAAGTGGTTTATTGGTGAACCTATCAATGTGAACTATGATTATAAAATTATCGGTGTATGGCAGATTGCTGATCCGTCTAACCCGACAGGGCAGCAAGATCCTAACTATCGTAATTCGTATCCTGGATATGTGAAATACCTTGATGTAGATGGTAACGATATTACAACGGCTGATAAGACTATTATAGGGTCGGCTATTCCTAAAGTAAATATGAGTTTGATGAACACTTTTGAGTACAAAAACTTCACTCTGAGTGTGTTCTTAACGGCTCAGTTAGGACAAACCCATCTGAATGCCTTGTATGATACAAGCCATAATTCATATCGCCAGAACCGCTTTTTGGTGGATTTTTGGACTCCAGAGAATCCTACGAATAGCTATCCGAAAAATAGTTTGAATAGTGATGTGAATCCAGAGGGAGCCAGTTTCTATGAAAAGACAGATTTCTTACGTATTTCCGACGTTACATTGGGTTATAATTTCCCACAACAATGGTTGCGTCGTACTTTCATCAAACGGCTCAATCTTTACATGAACATTAAGAATTTGGCTACAATAACTGGCTGGACAGGTATGGATCCGGAATTTCTCAATGATCAATTGGCTGCTCCTCCAGTACGTTCGTTCACTTTTGGACTAAAGTTAGATATTTGATGAGAGTAATATATCATAAAAAGCTAAAATGAAATTGCACATATGAAAAAAATAACATATTTCAATGTCTTAGTGTTTACAGTATTATTGCTCACTATGGGCGGCTGTAATGAGGATAAGTTTCTTAAGGAAGATCCTCGTGATGCACTTTATCCTGAAAATTTACTTGTAGATTACAATGGATTTAAATCGATGATAACGCCTCTTTATGGTCTTATGCGTGCAGAGTATCGCCGTGCTGATGCAATGGGAGGAAGTATTGCGCTCTGTCTGCATTCTGCCTGGGGTGGAGGGGTAGATAATTCATGGGCCAATAATAGTCATGCGGAAATGAAGTTCCTCTACAATCCCAAAGAGATAACTTACACTGATCTTGCTATTTGGAATAATATTTTCCAGTGGGGATATCGTATCATCAACACTGCCAATATGGTTATCTCAAGAGCTGACAATGATGGCATTAACTGGGGAAGTGGTGCTGATGCTGAAAATCGTAAAAATGAGGTGTTGGCCGAAGCTCGCTTTTTCCGTGCTTGGGCTTACCGTCACCTTACCTATTCATTTGGTGCAGTGCCCCTTTCAACACAAGAAATTACAGGATTGAATTATCGTGATGATTGGGACCGTGCTTCCTTGAGTAGTATTCGCGAAGTGATGGCAGAAGATTTCCAGTTTGCAGTCGATAACCTTCCTTTGCGTACTTCTAATAATAGTAAAGTCTCTGGTGCTGTGGCACGTCACTATTTGGGTGAACTTTATTTGGCAGAAGGTAATGCTGAAAAAGCAGTTTCAGTACTGAAACCATTAGTGGAAAGTGGAGAATATTCCCTTATAAATCAACGCTTTGGTAGTAATGCTTCCAATGATGGATGTCCTTTTATTGACGTATTTTATACTCCTATGTATGCTGATGGAAATACGGAGGTGTTACTGGCTTTCATTAACACAGAAGAGGAGAATAGTGCCTATGGTACTGCAAATGTCTATATGACTACAACTTATAAGAACTATTATGCTAATGATGGCGATTGTAAAAAGACAAACCAGCATAATCCGGACTATATCAATAACGGTGGTGAAGGTTCATTTGCACAAGTCTTTTGGCAAGCTAATGGTGGTAAGGGAGCCGGACGTGTAGTTCCTTCCAGAGGAGCACTTCGTTTGTACAATTATAAAGGAATGGGAGAACAAGATGACCGTGTATCTGCCAATGCTATCGTATGGAGTATTAATGATGTAGATGCTGCCGGCAATGTAACCAAGGTATTTGATTTAGGTGGTACTGCACTTATTGATACTACGGTTAATGCAGCCATGCTAACTTCTACTTCCATTAAAAAATATGATTGGCCTACTACTCGTAAATGGGATTATACTCCACCTATTTTGGCTAATGCAGCTAATGATGGACACTATGCGGACATTGTTTATTTACGTTTGGCAGATACATATTTACTTTATGCAGAGGCTCTTTACAAGAGTAATCAAGTAGGCGAGGCCATTAAATGGATAAATAAAGTACGTAATCGTTCCAATGCTGTAAGTATTACTGAAGATGATCTTAGAATCGGTGGTATGGATTTCATTCTTGATGAACGCAGCCGTGAACTGCTTACGGAGGAAGAACGTCGTCATACATTGGTACGTGTTTGCCAAGAAAATGGTGGTGACGAACGTGATACCAATAACTATTTCAAACGTCGCATGCGTGAACTCAATGAGATAGCTGGTATTGCAGGACGTGGTATGGATGAATATGAAACTCCTGTCCTTTTCCCGCTGCCGCAATCATTCATTGATGCCAATACTGGTAATCCTTTGGAAAATAATCCGGGGTATTGATAGATAATAGTCAGATATAAATACCGCATATAAACGGCTTTGTATATATCGGTGTTTATATCTGATTTAGATTCATATATTCAAAAGAAAACAAAAACTTAATATCTTGATACATCATGTCCGAATTGGCTTTCATTTTTAGTCTTCTTATGGTAGGGATTACAGCGGTAGGTCTTTATCGTAAGCTCAATCCTCAAGGTCTTTTGATGCTTTCCGGTTTATTAATGCTTACAGCTGCTTTTTTCATGCAAGTGCATTCGGTAGTACCTAGTAAAGCTACGGGAATGGTGGTGTTTGATTTGGTAAGGATGATAGAGGAAGTTTTTCTTTCTAATTTGGCGCGTGCAGGGTTTATGATAATGACAATTGGCGGTTATGTAGCTTTCATGAATAACATAAAGGCTACTAATGCATTGGTCTATATTTCCATGAAGCCATTAGGTCTTTTTCGACGTTATCCTTATTTGGCGGCTACTATAGTTATTCCTATTGGACAATTACTTTTTATTACTACTCCTTCAGCTGCCGGATTAGGATTGTTGCTTGTGGCTTCGGTTTATCCTGTTTTAATTAGTTTGGGAGTAAGCCAACTTACAGCATTGTCAGTCATTGCCGCTGCTACTCTATTTGATCAGGGACCGGGGTCGGCAAATACTGCTATGGCTGCCGAATTGATAGGACAATCCAATGTGGAATATTTCATCACTCATCAACTTCCTTTAGTAATTCCTACTTCCTTGGTTGTAATGGTACTCTTCTATTTCAATAACCGTTATTTTGATAAAAAAGATGCAAAGAAACAGCAGGATGGCATATTGCAGGTGTCAAATGTGACTGCAACCTCATTAGTAGAAAAACCGGATGTTCCATTGGCTTTTGCGCTACTCCCGGTATTACCTTTGGCTCTTCTCATTTTCTTTTCACCTTTTGTGGGACTGTTTCAGCCTACTGTAACATTGGGTACCACTACTGCTATGCTTTTTTCTCTGTTCTTATCATTGGTATTTGTGTTGTTTCATACTCGTAGTGTGCGTACTACTTTTAACGTTTTTGCAAGTTTTTGGAAAGGCATGGGAAATGTGTTTACTTCAGTTGTAACATTGATTGTAGCTTCAGAAGTTTTCTCTAAAGGACTGATTGGTTTGGGATTTATTGATTCATTGGTGGGTTATTCCTCTCATATCGGACTTTCGGGATTAGCTATTGCCGCAGTCTTTACTCTCATTATTTTTGGAGCTGCCATGCTGATGGGAAGTGGCAATGCAGCCTTTTTTTCATTTGGTCCTTTATTGCCGGATATAGCCACTCAGCTTGGTTTGCCGGTTTTTTCATTGATACTTCCTTTGCAGTTGGCGGCAAGCATGGGACGTGCCGCATCTCCTATTGCCGGAGTCATTGTTGCCATTGCCGGGGTAGCCGGTGTGTCATCAGTGGAGTTGGCAAGGCGTAATACATTTCCTTTAATAGGAGGAATTGTTTTCTTGATACTTTATCATCTTATCACTTTCTAAAATTAATCGACAGCTATGTTTACATTGATAAAGAATGCAAATTTATATGCTCCTGCCTATCTTGGTAAAACAGACATTTTGCTATGCGGAGAAAAGATTGCGCATATTTCAAAGACAATTGAACTGAATGAATCATTTTGCCATACTATTGACGTGCAAGGTAAAATTGTTACTCCGGGATTTATAGATCAGCATGTACATATTACTGGTGGAGGAGGGCAACAAGGTTATGCCTCATTAGTCCCCGAGGTGACTATGAGCGAACTGGTGGCATGTGGTACTACTACTGTATTGGGTATGCTTGGTACTGATGGATTTGCCAAAGAACTTACTACGCTTTATGCCAAGGCCAAAGCTATTGACGATGACGGATTGTCGGCTTATATGCTGACAAGTTATTACGGATTGCCTACCAAAACATTGATGAATAGTGTGGCTGACGATCTTATCTTCATAGATAAAGTTATTGGCTGTAAGCTGGCGATGAGTGATGACCGTAGTCCGTTTCCGACAGAGCAAGAGATATTACGTATTATACATCAGGTACGTTTAGGGGGATTTACATCTGGTAAAGGAGGAATTCTCCACATTCATTTGGGAGCACTTCCGGAAGGTATTGAGCCCTTACTCAATATTGCTCGTCACTATCCTACACTGATATCTTATCTGTCTCCTACTCATCTGATACGTACTGAAGCTCTTTTTATGCAGGCTGTAGAATTTGGTAAATTAGGTGGAATGATTGATTTTTCGACTGGTGGCTCAAAGTTTGATACTCCCCATCGTTGTGTGATACGTGCATTGCGAGCTGGTGTCCCCCTTGATCGCATTACTTTTTCTAGTGATGGCCATGGTGGCGTACGCAGAGTGAATCCTGAAACTGGAGAAATAACTTATCGTCCTGCTCCTTTGAATTTAAATTTCAAGGAGGTAGTTGCATTAGTCAATGAGGAGGGGGTACCATTGGAACAGGCGATTACATTGATAACATCCAATCCGGCTCGTAATCTGAAATTACGAGCTAAAGGTATTGTGGCACAAGGAGCAGATGCAGACTTGTGTTTTTTGGCGGAAGATTTGCAGCTTACAGATGTCATTGCCCGTGGTAAATTTGTAATGCAAGATGGTACAATAGTAAAGAAGGGAAGGTACGAATTATGAAGAAGCTGATTATATTTTATATTGGATTCCTCTGTATTTGTTTATCTGCAATAGCGAAACAGACTTTGGAAAGGCCAAGAGGTGAACATTTCTTCACTTATAGTCAATACCCTCCTTTTGCCGATCGCCCGGTAGATGTACATTATTATATACCTTCCCAGGGGGATATTAAACAAATGCCTATTGTATTTGTCTTTGAAGGAGGAGACCGCGGCTATCGTTATCTTTTGGACGGTTGGAAAGAAGAAGCGGAGAGAAAGGGTTTTATGCTTTTTATACCTCACTTTGATTTGAAATCTTATCCTTTGGCAGACTATCAGGAGGTGGGGGTGATGAATGCTGCCCATACAGTAGCTAATGCTCCCGAAAAAATTACACCAGTGTTGGTTGATAAACTATTTGAATATGTGCGTCAATTTACGGGAAGCATGCGCAAAGGATATATGATTTATGGTCATTCTGCTGGTGGGCAATTCGTACAGCGTTTCATGCTTTTTCACGATAGTCCTTATGTGGAAAAAGCTATTATAAGTTCTCCCGGTTGGTATACTTTTCCTGATTTGGCCCAGACATATCCTTATGGTACGGCTGGTATCCCCTATATTTCATCTGAACAGATAAAAAAATACTTGTCAAAACCTATCATACTACAGCTGGCTTTGGGAGATACGATACGTGAGTCTTTTCTACGCAAGACTCCTGAAGCTGAACGACAAGGACGAAACCGTATGGAGCGTGGGCGTAGTTTCTGGCTTTATATTCACCAGTTGGCTGCATCCCGTGGTTGGGAATGCCATTGGCGCAAGATAGAAGAGTGCGGCATCGGGCATGAGGCTGTCCCTATGGGGAAACAAGCTGTGCCATTATTGACGACAGATTCTTTACGGGTACTTTTTATAGGTAACAGCTATACTTTTTTTAATCGTTTGCCATGGCAAGTCCAATCGTTAGCATCCTCATGTGGAAAAAAAATATCAGTGCGCCAGGTTGCTAACCCTGGTTGGTACTTGAGACAGCATGCAGCCAATACGCAAACATTAGAGGCGATTCGTGAAGGAGGATGGGATTATATGGTGATGCAGGAACAGAGCAAGGCACCTACTCGTGAAAAGGAATGGGTAAAGAAGAATGTATTCCATCCTGCGGCGCAGTTAGATAGTTTACGCCGTCTTTATGCCCCAAAAGGAAAAAGTGTCTGTTATATGACATGGGGGCGTAATAATGATACTTATGAAGGAATGCAGCAGCAACTTACGGAAAACTATTTGGAAATGGCTGATGTCCTTGATGCTTATTGTGCTCCTGTGGGTGAGGCATGGAGACGTGTACGTAGAGAGTGTCCAAGTTTGCAGTTGTATAATTCTGATGGCAGCCATCCTAGTCCTGCAGGCAGTTATTTGGCGGCTTGTGTCTTTTATGCAATTTTTTTTGGTGAGCCTTTTAGCAGCGATTATTATGCAGGTCTACCGTCTGAAACGGCTCTTTATTTACAGAGGATAGCACAAGAAGTGGTATTAGCTAATCTTGTGTTATGGAATAGAAATCAGTCGAAGCAACCTGCCGGAGTAACTGCAAGTTTCTATCCTGACCCCAAATTTGACCGTGAGACACCTACTCTAAGTAAACCTTACGGTAGCGGATTGGCATCGGTTGATGAGATAAAGGACTATTTACAACAATTGGTTGTACGTTCTCCGGGTTTGGCATATATGGAGAATATTGGTGTTACCAAACAAGGACGTACCATTCCGGTACTTTATTTGGGTACTCCCGACAAGAAGAAGGTAAGGGTATGGATTCAAGCGGCACTGCATGGTAACGAGCCGGCAGGTGCTGAGGCTGTATGCATGCTTGTCCGTTACTTACTTTGTGAAAAAGAAGGACGTGAATTGCTGAATCATATAGCTGTGGCTTTGGTTCCTATAGCCAATGTTGATGGTTATGCCATTCAGCAACGTCGTTCGGCCGATGGTTACGATTTGAATCGCGATCAGAGCAAATTAGAGGATGCTGTCACTTTGCTGTTGAAGCAGTCCTATCAGCAATGGAATCCGGACGTAGCTCTTGATATTCATGAATATACACCTTTACGTCGTGAGTTTAACTTATTACGTGGAGTGCCGACAGCAAATGCTGCTGATGTACTTTTTTTACCTACAGGACATCTTAATGCGCCTTTAGCTTTACGTACGCTGTCTGAAGAACTTTTTCGTCGTGAGGCAGAGGTCGTTTTAAATAGTGCCGGTTATGCTTCCGGTTTCTACTTTACTCCTCGTGTGGCAGATGGTTCCCTTGTTCTTGTAAAAGGTGCCAAAAGTCCGCAGTCCAGTTCTACTTTTCAAGCATTGACGGGAGCTGTATCGCTTTTTGTCGAAATAAGAGGTATTGGATTGGGACCGGAGTGTTTTGCACGTCGTAGTGAGTGCGGTTTCTTGGTGGCACGGCAAACGTTGGTTACTGCTGCGCAACATCGTGCTTCAATTAAACGTAAGATAGAACAAGCCAGGAAGCGCACCTTGAAAGCTACTGAACCGATATATGTTACTTTCACTTCGGATACTGTACGTCATGTAGTCTCTTTTATCGATTATAAGGCCAATGAACTGTTTAAGACTGAACTGCCAACCCTTGATGCCATGCAGGCAACACCTCAATTGATGCGTACTCGCCCTAAGGCTTATCTGCTCGATGCTCCCTGTACAGAAGCAGTATGTAAGCTTCGAGCGTTGGGTGTACACATTGAGCAAGTTACCCGTGTACAAAAAGCAAAAGTTGAGCGTTACAAAGTAACCCGTCTGTATCGTGCAGAGAAGGAATGGGAGGGGATTCATCCGGTAAATGTAGAAACGGATGTCTATGAAGATAATGTAGAACTTCCAATAGGTAGTTGGTTGGTACCTTTGGCACAACCTTTAGGAAATTTGGTTGCCACGTTGCTTGAACCGGAGTCTGTCTGTGGTTTCGTAAACTTCTGTGTTATTCCGGCTGAGGAAGGAAAGGGACTGTTTGTCAGTAGACTTATAAAATAAGAATTGGATATATAAAATTAAATTCGGTAATGACTATGAAACTAAAAAAAACGCTACAGATTATACTTGCTTTATGTTTAGGCCTATGGATGATTTCATGCCAGCAGGAACATATCAAGTTGACCTCTCCAAATGGAAAACTTTCTTTAGAGTTTACACTTGATGACGAAGGTGCTCCCCGATATTGTTTAAGACATGCGGGGAAGAATATTTTACTTCCTTCACGTCTGGGATTGGTTTTGAAGGATGCGCCAGATCTTTTGACTGGTTTCGTTCTAAAAGAGGTTAAGCATGATTCGCATAATGATGTGTGGCAACCAGTATGGGGGGAAGAGGCTGAAATTGTAAATCATTATAATGAATTGAGGGTATGCCTCAAGGAAGAAACATCGTTGGAGCGAGAACTGAATATTATTTTTCGTCTTTTTGATGATGGGATGGGATTCCGGTATGAGTTCCCGCGCCAGCAACAGCTACAAGAGTTTCTTATTGATGACGAAGTGACTGAATTCGTTTTTCCTGCAGATTATGATGCTTGGAGTATTCCAGTGAAAGGAGTTCGTTTTTACGAGGCCTTATTTGAGAAAAAAACTCTTAGTAAGATGGGATGGGTAAGCACTCCGGTGACGATTGAGACAACAGATAGCCTTTATTTGGCTATTCATGAAGCAAATCTTACAGATTATGCTGCCATGAACTTGAAGCCGGTTGAACAACTTGAAGATAATAAAACGGTTACATTACGTGCGGCTCTTACACCTTGGAGTACAGGTGAGAAAGTACGTGTTACCGATACCCGTGTATCTCCTTGGCGTACAATGATAGTGGCTGAATCTGCCGGTGATTTGCTTCTTTCCCGTCTCATGTTAAATCTTAATGAACCTTGTCGTATAACCGATACTTCCTGGATACAACCTATGCGCTATATTGGAATTTGGTGGACTTATCACATGAAGCATAACACCTGGCATGCCGGTCCCCATCATGGGGCCACAACAGAGAATACAATGCGTCACATCGATTTTGCTGCTGCCAATAACCTGGGAGGTGTACTGGTGGAAGGGTGGAATGAAGACTGGGCTACTTGGAAGTTTAGTTTCACAAAACCTTATACCGATTTTGATATACAACGTATTACTGATTATGGGCGTAGCAAAGGAGTAGCTTTGATAGGACATCATGAAACTGGCGGTAATGTTTCCAATTATGAAAATCAGATGGAAGATGGTTTCAAGTTCTATGAGAAATATGGTGTGCATCAAGTAAAAACGGGTTATGTGGGCGATTTGCTTGATGGGAAAGAATATCATAGCAGTCAGTTTGGTGTACTTCATTATCGCAAGGTAATAGAGGCTGCTGCCCGTCACCGTATCTGTATTGATAATCATGAACCGGTGATTCCTACAGGTTTGCAGCGTACTTTTCCTAATCTGATGACACAAGAGGGAGTACGTGGACAAGAATGGGACGCTTGGGATGTAGATGGTGGAAATCCTCCCTCTCATACCGTAATATTGCCTTTCACTCGTGGGTTGGCAGGCCCGATGGACTTTACACCGGTGACGTTTCGGTTTGTTAACGATGTAATGCCACAGACACGTGTACATACCACACTGGCCAAACAATTGGCGCTGTTTGTGGTGCTCTATTCACCGTTACAAATGGCTTCGGATGAAATAGAGAATTACGAGGCTAATCCGGAACCTTTTAATTTTATAGTATCTTGTCCTACAGATTGGAGCAGAACAGTGGTGCCGGAAGCATGCATTGGCAGTTATGTTACTATTGCCCGTTGTGGTAAAGGAGAGGGATGCTGGTATATAGGCAGCATCACGGGAGATGAGGAACGAACGGCTAATATCAGTCTGTCTTTTCTCGATACAGATAAAAGATATCTGGCTACTATTTATCGTGATGCTCCTGAGGCCGATTATGAGACATGTCCTGCTGCTATACTTATAGAAGAGCGCGAAGTGACTTATAGTGATACCCTCACCATTCGGCAAGCACGTAGTGGAGGAACTGCCGTACGTCTGTGTCCTATAAAAGACAGTTGAGCCGGAGGTGTATTGGGGCAGAGTTGTTTATATTTTCTCTCTCAAGTATTCGTAAAAGCTATATTGCGACCGTACCTTCTCCTTTTGCGGTCGCGACGACTTCCAGCGGTTTCGCAACCGGTCGTCCACAAAGCAGGCTTTCCGTTTGTCTGACAGTTGTATGGATAGCATATCGATGAGCTCTTGCTTCAAGTCCGGGTCCAGAATGGGGGTGACGGCTTCGATACGGCGGTACAAGTTACGCCGCATCCAGTCCGGCGAGCCGAGGAAGAGCTTGGGTGCGCCGCCGTTGCCGAAGTACCACACACGGGCATGTTCCAGAAAGGTATCCACGATGCGTGTCACGCGGATGTTGTGGCTGTACTCCTGCCCAGGGATGAGGCAGCAGATGCCGCGGACAATGAGGTCTATCTCTACACCGGCTTGCGAGGCTTCGTAGAGGCGGTCTATCATGGCGGGGTCTTGCAGGGCATTCATTTTTAGGATAATCCGTCCTTGCTTGCCTTGCCGGGTCAGTTCTATTTCGTGATTGATGAGGCGGTTCAGTTCAGGAATCAGGTTGAAGCGGGCCACAAGCAGGCGGTGGAACACTGGATTTTCCTTTCCCTGCAGAGTACGGAACAAGTTGTGCAGGTCGTTTACAATCACCGGGTTGCAGGTGAATAGTCCGCTGTCCGCATAGAGGGTGGCGGTCTTTTCGTTGAAGTTGCCGGTGCTGATGTAGGCGTAGCTTGTCAGTTTGCGCCCTTCCTTGTCGCGGCGTAGCACGAGGGCTACTTTGGCATGTACCTTTAGTCCTGGTATGCTGAAAATGATGTTGATGCCGGCGGCTTTCATCATCTCGGCGGTGGCGAGGTTGTTTTCTTCGTCGAAGCGGGCTTTCAGTTCCACAAAGACGGTGACTTTCTTTCCGTTCTGTGCGGCGGCTATCAGGGTGTTGATGACGGTGGAGTTCTCTGCCACGCGATACTGGGTCACCATGATTTCACGCACGGTGGGTTCGTGGACGGCCTCATATAGAAAATGGATGAAGTGGTCGAAGGAGTGGTAGGGATAATGCAGCAGCAGGTCCTTCTTCTCCACATAGCGGAAGATGGATTCGCGTTCGTCCAGGCAGGTCAGCTTCATGGGCTGGGGTTTCTTGATGGGACGTACGCTTTGGTTGGGATTGGGCAGATGCCGCAAATCCTCCATGTTGAGGTGCTTGTCTCCCGGCACCAGCTCCCGGCGGTCTATGCGGTAGGCATCTACCAGAAAGTCGAGGAAGTCCTGGGGCATGGCGCGGTCGTATACAAAACGGCACACGGCGCCTATCTTGCGTTTCTTTACCTTCTTCTTCACCTGCTCGATGATTTCGGAGGTATTGGCGGCATCGTCTATCAGAATATCCGCATCGCGTGAAATCTTGATGCAATAACTGCTGTCCACTTCATAACCGGGGAAGATGGTATCCAGATTGGCCTTGATGATGTCTTCAATGAACATCAGATAATAGTCTTTCCCCACCTTGGGCAGCTGGATGAAGCGCGGCACTTTGCTGTACGGCAGTTTCATCACGAAATACTGGATGCGGTTTGGAGAACTGGCGGGAGCTCCTTTCAGATGAAGCCGTACGGCCAGATAGAGACGGTTGTCGCGCAGGAATGAAATCACCTTGTCCTTGCTTACGGGCACCGGGGCCAGATAAGGGAATATCTCTTCGCGGAAGAAGTTGCGCACGAAGTCGCGGTGAAACGGTTCTACGTTGCGGCTTTGATAGAATATGATGTGATGTTTCCGCAGGGCGGGCAGTATCTTCTGTTCGTAGATGCGGATACGTTCCTCCAGTTGGCGGTTGACTTCTTGGTTGATTTCATCTACCAGTTCGGCGGCAGACTGCATAGTCTCTTCATCGCTTTGCGAGGCTCCGGTGGCTATGGCCTTATGGTCGGCTACGCGTATCTTGTAGAATTCTTCCAGATTGGAAGAGTATATAGAAATAAAGTTGATGCGTTCGTATAGCGGCAATGTCTCGTCTTCCGCTTCCAGCAGTACGCGGTAGTTGAAGGAAAGCCAGCTGATGTCACGTTTGAAATATCTGTTGTCCATGGTGTTAAGGTGTTAATGTGGCATATTAGCACATTACCACATTGTATTCTTCCCAAATATAATTACCTTTGTCTTAATAAACAAAGGAAAGATGACAAAAGTTGGTTTATTATCGGATACGCATGGCTACTGGGATGAAAAGTACCTGCAATATTTTGAGGGCTGTGACGAAATATGGCATGCCGGTGACATCGGTTCGCTGGAAGTGGCACAGAAGCTGGCGGCTTTCCGTCCCTTCCGTGCCGTGTATGGCAATATTGACGGGCAGGAGATACGGCAGCTCTATCCGCAGATTCTCCGTTTCACGGTGGATGGGGCGGAGGTGCTGATGAAGCATATCGGCGGTTATCCCGGCAACTACGACCCTTCCATCAAGGGCAGCATTCTGGTGCGTCCCCCAAAGCTGTTCATCAGCGGGCACTCGCATATACTGAAGGTGAAGTATGACAAGACGTTGGATGTACTCCACATCAATCCGGGCGCTGCGGGCATTCAAGGTTTCCATAAGGTGCGTACGATGGTACGCTTCGCGGTTGATGGGGGAACGTTTAAAGATTTGGAGGTGATAGAACTTGCTGACCGATGATGTAGTTTGTTTATTTTCAATGGATTGTATTTACCGATTGCTTGCGCTATAGTGTAAAAGCCGTTACATGCTAATGTAAAGGTTGTTACGCTATTGGGTAAAGGCCGTTACACTATTTGGTAAAGGTCGTTACACGCTGAGGTAAAGACCGTTTCATCAAGGGGGTGTGTCTTTTCCTGATTTAGCTAGACGCTTTTTCTTTTTATAACCGATATCAGTAG